>Ga0080006_1265640_pt1 | contig 67144 bp, 70 predicted proteins | sample RS3BMetagenome_FD_69209 | JGI IMG/M metagenome (GOLD analysis project Ga0080006, IMG submission 69209) | Ferric oxide microbial mat and aquatic microbial communities from Rainbow Spring, Yellowstone National Park, USA - RS3B (SPADES... ... | reverse complement strand
CAGCTCGGAGCTGCTGCTCGGGGCCTACGGCATGGAGGTCCCCAACTCCTTCCTTCTCACCACCCCGCTGCTTTTCTCCTATCTGCGCGGGCTGGGCGGCTGGGGGGGGGGGGTGCTGGAGCTACAGGAGCGTCTGGCCCGCGATGCGCTGCGCCGCCGCCCTGGCGGACTGCAGAACGTCCTGGGCGTTTACGAGGTGGTGACGGCCGTCGCTGTAGACGAGCCGGCCCGACGCGTAGACGCGTTCCACCTGGTGGGCGGTCGCGGTGTAGACGAGCGCCGAGAAGGGGTCGAACACGGGCTGGACCGCGAAGCCCCGCAGGTCGACGACGACGACGTCGGCGAGGTAGCCCGGCTCGAGCGCGCCGAGGTCGGGCCAGCCGAGCGCCAGCGCCCCTTCGCGCGTCGCCATGCGCAGCACGTCCCTGGCCGTCAGGGCCGAGGCGTCCTCCGCCGTGCCCTTCGCGATCCAGGCGGCGGCCTTCATGCTCAGGAACGGATCGAGCACATTGGCGCTCGCGGCGCCGTCGGAGCCGATCCCGACCGGCACGCCGGCGTCGCGCAGCCTGCGCGTCGGGGCGAAGCCGCAGCCGAGCTTGAGGTTCGACACGGGGCAGTGCGCGACGCCGACGTCGAGGCCCGCCAGGATGGCGATGTCGCCGTCGGCGGGGAACACGTTGTGCGCCGCCACGACGTGCTCGCGCGAGAGGCCGCTGTCCGTCAGGACCCTGGCTGGCGTCGTGCCCTGGCGCACGAGCTCCTCCGTCTCCCCGCGCGTCTCCGCGAGGTGGATGTGGATGGGCGCGTGCAGGGCCGTCGCGTAGTCGGCGACCTCCCTGAGGTAGTCGGGCGGGCAGGTGTAGGGCGCGTGCGGTCCTAGTGCGACGCGCATGCGGCCGCCCAGGGCGCCTTGCCAGCGTTCGTAGAGGGCGACGCCGCGCCGCAGGCTTTCGCGCTCGGGATCGTTCGCCCCGATCAGACCCTGCGTGATCATGCCTCGGATGCCGGACTCGCCGATGGCCTCGGCGACGCGATCCATGGACCCGTACATGTCGTTGACGCAGGTGACGCCGGCCGCCACCGCTTCGAGCAGAGCGAGGCGCGTGCCCTGGAGGATGTCCTCGGAGGTCATGCGCGCCTCGATCGGCCAGACGTGTTCCTCGAGCCAGGGCATGAGAGGCACGTCGTCGGCGACGCCGCGCAGGATCTGCATCGCCAGATGCGTGTGGGCGTTGACGAAGCCGGGGATGATCACGCGGCCAAAGAGTGCGGAGACCTCGTCGCCGGGTCCCGCGGGCGGTGCACCCGCCGCCGGGCCGGCGTAGACGATGCGCGCTCCGTCGATCACCAGCACGCCGTCCTGGATCTGCTGCTCGGGGCTGAGCAGCGTCGCGCCCTCGAGGCGGATCACTGCGTGCCCTCGCGCCAGGTGGCACGGTAGCGCACCTGCTCCTCGGTCTCCACCTCGAGGCCGATGCCGCGTGCCGCGAGGGAGAGCGAGGCCACCTGCACGTCGAGCTCGTCCGGGTACGGGTGCACGCCCGGCGGCAGGCGGTGGGTCGCCACATGCAGCAGAGCCAGGGCCTGCACGGCGAAGGAGAGGTCCATGATTTCGACGGGATGCCCATCGCCTGCGGCCAGGTTGACGAGACGCCCCTCGGCGAGCAGGTACAGGCGGTGTCCGTCCGGCAGGCGGAAGGCCTCGACGCCGTCCCGGACCGTCTCGACGCTTGCGGCGAGGCTCTGCAGTGCGGGCTTGTCGATCTCGACGTCGAAGTGTCCGGCGTTCGCCAGCAGCACGCCGTCGCGCATCCGTTCGAGGTGCTCGCGGCGCACGACCCGCAAGGCGCCGGTGACGGTCACGACGATGTCGGCCCTGGGCGTAAGGTCGTCCATCGTGCCGACGTCGTAGCCGTCCAGCCACGCCTCGTTCATCTTGACGGGATCGATGTCCACGACGCCGACGCGCGCGCCGAGTCCCCTGAGGCGCTGTGCGACGCCCTTGCCGCACTGGCCGAAGCCGACCACGAGCGCGTAGCGTCCGGCGATCGTCAGGTTGGTGGCGTGCATGATGGCCTCCACCACCGACTGGCCCGTGCCGAAGCGGTTGTCGAAGAGGTGCTTCATGCGCGCGTCGTTGACCGCGATCATCGGCGCCTTGAGCTCCCCTGCCGCGTGCATGGCGCGTAGGCGCACAAGTCCCGTCGTGGTCTCCTCGGTGCCTCCCCGGAGAGATTGGATCAGCTCGGGCTGCCGCAGGTGCAGGCGCGTGACCAGGTCGCCGCCGTCGTCGACCACGAGCGTCGGCCGGTGCGCGAGCACCTGGTCGAGGTAGCCGAAATACTCCTCCACCGGTGCGCCATGGCGGGCGTAGACGTGCACGCCGCGCGCGGCGAGCGCCTCGGCGACGGCGTCCTGCGTGGAGAGCGGGTTCGAGCCCGCGATCGCGACCTCCGCGCCGAGTTCCCTGAGCGCCAGGGCGAGACGGGCCGTCTTGGCCTCGAGATGCAGCGCGATGCCCACCCGCTCGCCCTTGAGCGGCTGCTCCGAGCGACGCTCATTCATGAGGGCCTCGAGGATCGGCATGTGATCCTGTGCCCAGTCGATGCGGCGGTCTCCATCCTGCCTGCTCACGACATCGCCTCCGGTTGCGCGTGGTGGCTGCAGCGGTAGTCTGGCCCGAGGTCGCGCACCGCCCCGAGCAGAAGGTTCGAGAGGGTTCTGCCCTGCGCGGCCATGAGCTCCAGCACCTCTTCGTGCGAGGGCCGCGCCCCCCTTACGCCGGCGGCCAGGTTGGTGACGAGCGCGACGGCCGCGTAGCAGATGCCCAGCTCCGCCGCCAATACCGCCTCGGGCACCTGCGTCATGCCGACGACGTCACCGCCCAGCATGCGGTAGGCGCGGATCTCCGCCGGCGTCTCGAAGCGGGGCCCCTCCGTGCAGACGTAGACGACGTCCTCAGGGTGGAGCGCGATGTCCTGGGCCGCGGCGCTGCGGCGCAGGGCCAGCCGCAGGTTCGGGCAGTAGGCGTCGCTGACGTTCTGGTGCACGACGCCCGGGCCGTCGTGGAACGTCGTCGGCCTGGCCTTGGTGAAGTCGATGAAGTCGCCGAGAAGGGCCAGGGTGCCGGGCGGGATCTCTTCGCGCACCGAGCCCACCGCCGATGTGGCGAGGATGGCCGTGACGCCGATCTCCCTGAGGCCCCAGAGCAGGGCGCGCGCCGGCAGACGGTGCGGTGGCACCGCGTGGCCGCGGCCGTGGCGCGCCGCGAAGACGAGCTCCCCGCCCTCCGGCAGCGGCACTTCGGTCACGGCGGCCTCGCCGTAAGGGGTCCGGATCGTGCGTTCCCGTGCCTCGGCACCCGGCAAGGCGTAGACGCCCGTGCCGCCGATGATCGCGATCATCTCAGTTGCCCGCGTAGATCCAGTCTTCCTCCGGCCGCGGCTGGCCCACGAGCTCGTCGGGCCGGAAGAAGAGGCCGATCTCGCGCTCGGCTGCCTCGGGACCGTCCGATCCGTGCACGATGTTGGCCGCGATCTGCATCGCGAAGTCGCCTCTCAGGGTGCCCGGCGCAGCCTTGGCGGGATCCGTGGCGCCCATGACGCCGCGGGCGATTTGGATGGCGTCCTGCCCCTCCCAGACCATCGCGACGATCGGACCGGACGTGATGAAGCGCACGAGACCGCCGAAGAACGGCTTCTCGCGGTGCGCCTCGTAGTGGCGCCCGGCGAGTTCCTCGCCGACGCGCATCATCTTGAGTCCGACGAGTCGCAGTCCCTTGCGCTCAAGGCGCCCGACCACCTCGCCGACGAGGCCGCGGCCCACGCCGTCCGGTTTGACGGCAACGAACGTGCGTTCCATGATTTGCCTGTTCCCTCCCGAAAGTTGCGCCCCGGTCCTCAGACCGGGGCGTCCTGTCAACCGACCTGCGCTTCCACTTCGGCGAAGACGCCGCGCTTCGTCTCTGTCGCCGTTACACTCTCGGCGCGGAAGTGCTCCACTATATAGTTGCAGGCGTCCCATGGCTCGACGCGTTCGCCGCACGTGAACACGTCGACTGCGGCGTAGCCCAATTCGGGCCAGGTGTGCACCGCGAGGTGCGACTCCGAGATGACCACGACACCACTGACGCCTTGGGGGCTGAACTTATGGAAGGCTACTTCCCGGACCTCAGCACCCGACTCCAGCGCTGCGGCCACCAGGATTCTCTCGACCCGCTCCGGGTCGTTGAGAATCGCCCGGTCGCAACCGTACACCTCGGCCAGAATGTGCCGGCCCAGTGCGTTCATCGATCAGCCCCCTCGCCTAGGTTCACCGTCAAACTGCATTGTAGAGACATGTCGGATGGTTGTCAACGAACAGGCGGGGTTTTCAGCAACGATTCACGATGAGGCGTAATGAGACGCGATGGATGTCACGATCCCGCTCATCCGCGCCAGATCTCTTGCGTTATCTCTGCCGTTCGTGTAGTGCGACCATTCACGAGACCTCGGCGGCCTGTGGCAGATCCTCCGGACGATCCTCCGCGCGGCGGCAGGTCCACGGAGCCGGCCAGCGAGGTGAAGCCCGCCGCTGGCATGGGGTTTGCCGCCGGCGCGGCCTGTCGTCGAGGCATCGCCTTGCGCGGGACCGGACCTGCGCGGACTGCGCCCCAGCCGCCTACTTGCCGCTCAGGTCGCGGTCCAGGGCGGCCAGCATCTCCTCCGCGTTGCGGCGCAGGATCAGCTTGGCCACCGGATTCAGGAGGTTTGCGATCATCGGCATGCCGAACTCGAAATCTGTCGTCAGGGTGACGCTCGTTCCACCGTCCGCCGGCGCGATGCGCCACTCGCCCTCGAAGCGCCTGAGGTCCCCGGAGATCTGCTGGTAGGTGATGCGACCCTCCTCCGGCAGGAAGGTGTCGCGTTCGAGCCAGCGGAACGGCGCCCCCTGCAGCGTGACGTGCCACTGGGAGTCCGTGGAGTTCTCGTCGCGCCGCACGACCTGCACCGAGACGACGTTCTCCATGAAGCGCGGGAACGACTCCATGTCGGACAGCACCTGGTAGACCGCCTCGGGTTTGGCCCGGATCAGCTTCTGCACTTCCACGTAGGGCACAGCGATCGCTCCTCCTAGAGATCCTCGGCCACAAGCGCCGCCTCGGCGGCCGCCTCGCGGATCTTGCCCAGCGTCTCGGCGATCGTCTCCTCGGAGATGACGATCGGCGGGATCATGCGCAGCACGCGCTCGTTGTTGAGCGTCCAGAGGGCGAGCACGTGCCGGTGCAGCAGCTCCGACATCAGCATGCCGCCGACGCCCTCGCGGGGGCAGGCGATGCCGAGCATCAGCCCCCTGCCCCGCACCTCCGAGATCACCTGGGGGAACTCCTGTGCGATCGCCTCGAGCCCTTGGCGCAGGATCGCACCCTTGCGCACGGCCTGGCCCGGGAAGTCCTCTTCGCGCATCACGTCGACCGCTTCGCAGCCCACGGCCGTCGCGAGCGGTGCGCCGCCGCCGCCGCCGCCGCCGAAGGTGCTGGTGTGGATGAGCGGCATGGTGTCCAGGAACCCCATGGCGTCGGGTGTGCCGATGCAGGCGCCGAGCGGCAGGATGCCGCCGCCGAGGGCCTTCGAGACGGTGAGGAAGTCCGGCGCCACGCCCGGCTCGTGCTCGCAGGCGAAGTAGTGGCCCGTGCGCCCCATGCCGCTCTGGATCTCGTCGAAGATCAGCATCGCACCGTGGCGGTCGCAGGCCCTGCGCGCCGCGGCAAGGTAGCCGTCCGGCGGCACGACGATGCCGCCCTCGCCCTGGATCGGCTCCAGGATGACCGCCGCCACATCCTCGTCCACGGCCTCCTCGAGCGCGGCGATGTCGCCGTAGGGCACGATGCGCACGTCGGTGAGCAGCGGGCGGAACGGGTCCTTGTAGAGGTCGCGGCCGCTCACGGAGAGCGCGCCGAACGTCTTGCCGTGGAAGGCGCCCAGCGTCGAGACGAAGACCTTGCGGCCGGTGCGCGCGCGCGCGAACTTGAGCGCGGCTTCGTTCGCCTCCGCGCCGGAGTTGCAGAAGAAGCTCAGCTGCAGGTCCCCGGGTGTGATCTCCGCGAGGCGCTTGGCGAGCGCGATCGGCTCGAGGACAGGCAGCGAGCGCGACGGGAGCGCGAGGCGGTCGAGCTGGGCCTTGGCGCGCGCCACGAGACGCGGGTGCAGGTAGCCGTGCACCATGACGCCGTAGCCCCCGCCCATGTCGGTGTAGCGGTTGCCCTCGCTGTCGTAGACGAACGCCCCCTCCGCACGCACCTCCGGCGAGAGCACGCCGAGAAAGCTGTAGGCCCGGGCGATGCCAGGGTTGATGTAGGTGGCAAGATCCTGAATCCAGCTTGCATCCGGCAAGGTCGTCATCCTTCCGCACGTGAGCATTGCCCGTCCCATGCAATTGCACCCGTGGCACCGCGATTCCTGCGCCGCCACCACGCAAGGCGGCCACCCCCCGCAGGGAGTGGCCGCTCCTGGGCGCGATCAGACGGTCTGGGGGACGGCGCCGCCCAGCTCGAAGCCGAGCTCGAGCGCGCGCTCGTTCAGTTCGAGGAATTCAGGCTTCATCCTGGCGCGCAGGGCCTTGCGCAGGCTCGGGCGCGTCACCGCCTGGGTGAGGGCCACGAGCGCGCCGAGCGCGATGACGTTGAGCGAGAGGTCGTTGCCGAGTTCGCGCGCCGTGCGCCTGAACGGCAGAAAGTGGCCCTTGGCGTCCGGAACCTCCTGCCGGATGGTCTCTTCAAGCAGGACGAAGCCCTCGGGCGTCACCTGCCTGCCGTACTTGAGGTAGGCGTCGCGGGAAAAGCAGAGCACGAGGTCCGGCACCGAGACTTCCGGGAACGCGATCTCGCGCGCCGAGATCACGACCTCGGACTTGGAGGCGCCGAGCCTGGCCTCGGGACCGTAGGTCTGGGTCTGGACGACGTAGAGGCCGTCTTCCATCGCGGCTTCCGCCAGCATCGTGCCGGCGAGGATGATGCCCTGGCCGCCCCGTCCGGAGAGACGGACGCGCAAGGGGTCATGAAGCATTCTTGCCACCCCCTGCCCGCGCGACGAGCCCGTGGTACTGGTCGACGTACTCCGGCCGCTCCTCGTTGCGGAAGAGGCCGATCGGCAGCTGGCCGACCATCTCCTCGCGCGTGATCTCGGGCGGCGGTCCGAACGCCTCGAGGAGCTTCGTGCGGTCGCGCTCGTAGAGCAGCATGTCGGGCGCCTCGCCCAGCTTGTTGAGGCGGCCGTAGTAGGTCGGGCACTGGCTCAGCACCTCGACGAGGCTGAAGCCGTGGTGGCGGATGGCCCCCGCGATCAGCTGGGGCATCTCCTGGAAGTCGAAGGTGGTGGTGCGCGCGACGTAGGTGGCGCCAGCGGCCAGCGCCAGCTCCACGGTGTCGAAGGCGGGCTCGATCGAGCCCATCGGCGATGTCGTCGAACGCGACTCGAGCGGGCTCGTCGGGGCGGCCTGGCCGCCTGTCATGCCGTAGATCGAGTTGTTGAAGACGATGGCCGTGATGTCGATGTTGCGCCGGGCGGCGTGGATCAGGTGGTTGCCGCCGATCGCCATGGAGTCGCCGTCGCCCATCGGCACGATCACCGTCAGACCCGGGTTCACCATCTTGAGGCCGGTGGCGAACGCGAGGGCGCGGCCGTGCGTCGTGTGCATCGAGTGGGCGTCGAAGTAGAACGGTGCGCGTCCCGAGCAGCCGATGCCGCCGACGAACGCCACCTGGTCCTTGTCGAGCCCCAGGCTCATGAGGGCGGTCGCGATGCCGCGCGCGATGATGCCATGGCCGCAGCCCGGGCACCAGACCGTCGGCAGCATCTCCTCGCGCAGGTACGGCAGGAGGTCCACTCCCGGTTTAGTCATGGGCCACACCTCCGATCTGGACGGAGCGCGCCAGCTGCTTCGCCGCGTCGGCCAGGGCCTCCGGCGTGAACAGCTCGCCGTCGCAGCGGCCGAGCGACTCCACCGGGCAGCGGCCTGCGAGGGACGCCCGCACCGCCATCGCGTACTGCCCGAGGTTGAGTTCGGGGACGAGCACCGCCTTGGCGTCCTTGGTCTTCTCGATGACCAGGCTGTCGGGGAACGGCCAGAGGGTCTGCACATCGAGCAGGCCCGCGCGCACGCCCTCCTGGCGCAGGGCCTGCACCGCCTCGCGCGCGGCGCGCGCCGTGATGCCGTAGGTGAGGAGCACGATTTCGGCGTCGTCGAGCGCTACCTCGTGGTAGAACGTGATCTCGCGGGCGTCGTGACGCAGCCGCTCCTGCAGCCCCTTCAGCATGCGCTGCACGGCCTGGCCCGCCAGGGCCTTCGGCAGACCGGTCTCGTCGTGGCTCATGCCGGTGACGACGGTGTGGTGGCCCGAGCCGAAGGGCACGAACGGAGCATCCGGCCCGAAGGGCAGGAAGTGCTCGTCGATCACCGGCACCTGGCGCTCGCGCACCGGCACGTCCGGAAATTCCACGTTCTCACGCATGTGCGAGAGCACGGCGTCGAGCAGCAGGATCACCGGCAGGCGATAGGTCTCCGAGAGATTGAACGCCTCGATCGTCATACGGTAGGCCTCGACCACCGAGGACGCCGTGAGCACGATGACCTCGTGGTCGCCGTGCGTGCCGTAGCGCGCCTGCATGACCTCGCCCTGCGCGGGCAGGGTCGGCAGGCCCGTCGACGGGCCGCCGCGCTGCGAGTCCACGACCACCACCGGCGTCTGGGTCATGCAGGCGTAGCCGATGTTCTCCTGCATCAGCGAGAAGCCCGGTCCGGAGGTGGCCGTCATGGCCTTGGCACCGCCCCAGGCCGCGCCGATCGCGGCCGCGATGGAGCCGATCTCGTCCTCCATCTGGATGAAGACGCCGCCGGTCTTGGGCATCTGCCGGGCCATCATCTCCATGATCTCGGTGGCCGGCGTGATCGGATAACCGGAGTAGAAGTTGCAGCCTGCCTTGACGGCGGCCAGCGCCACCGCCTCGTTACCCTGTACGAGCCTCATGCCGTTCCCCCCATGGCCAGCGCCGGGGACGCGACGCGCTCCAGCGTGAAGACGAAGTCGGGACAGCGCACGGCGCAGATGCCGCAGAAGATGCAGCGGGAGATGTCCTCCACGACGATGCGCTCGCCGTCGTCAAGGGACAGGATGTGCGACGGGCAGTTCTCGACGCAGAGGTTGCAACCCTTGCACCAGTCGCGCTGCACCGAAAGCTGCCGATTACCCTGCTGGAAGTGCAGCGTGGGTTCCTTCATCGCGACCGCCTCCCTTCCGCCATCGGCAACCGGGGCCCTGCGCCGCTCACCGCGGCGTACCTCGCAGGTAACGGTCGATGCCCATGGCCGCGACCTTGCCGTGGTGCACGGCCTCGACGACGGTGCCGCCGCCGTTGACGGCGTCGCCGCCGGCGAAGAACTTGGGATTGCCGGTCTGACCCGTCGCGGCGTCCACCTCGAGCGGACCGCGCTCGTGCTGGAGGCCCGGGATCTGCGCGAGGAAACCGGTGCGGTAGCGCTGGCCGACGGCCTTGATGACGGTGTCCACCGGCAGGTCGAAGGCGGAACCCGGAACCGGATGCGGGCGGCGACGGCCGCTTTCGTCCGGCTCGCCGAGCTCCATGCGCTCGCAGCGGACGACCGAGACCTGCCCCTCGCCCAGGAAGGCCACGGGGAGCGTCAGCCAGAGGAAGCGCACGCCGTCCTCCATCGCCTCGAGCACTTCGTGGCGGAAGGCCGGCATCTCGGACTCCGTGCGCCGGTAGAGCACGACGACATCCTCCGCACCGAGGCGCAGGGCCTCGCGTGCGCAGTCCATCGCGGTGTTGCCGCCGCCGATGACGGCCGCCCGCCGCCCGACGTGCGGTGACAGGCCATCCTTGACCGCCTCGATGAACGGCAGCGACTCGTAGACCCCTTGCAGGTCGTCGCCGTCGTAGCGCACGTCGGCGTCCTCGCCGAGGCCGACGCCGAGGAAGATCGCGTCGAACTGGGACTCGAGGCGCCTGAGGTCTTCCCTGCCCCGGATCGGTGCGTCGAGGTGGATCTCGACGCCCATGGCCCGCAGGCGGTCCGCCTCCTGCGGCAGGGGCTCGCGCACTTGCCGGTACGGCGCGATGGCGTAGCGTACGAGGCCGCCCACCTCCTGGCGGGCGTCGAAGATCTCGACCGCGTAGCCGAGCGGTGCGAGCGTGGCCGCACAGGCCATGCCGGCGGGACCGGCGCCGATCACCGCGACCCTGCGGCCGTTCGCGGGCACGGGCTTGGGCGTCGCGCTGCCGGCCGCCAGCGCGGCATCGGTCGCGAAGCGCTGCAGGCGTCCGATGGTCACGGGGCGCCGTCCGGCGGTCTCGAGCACGCAGGCGCCTTCGCAGAGCACCTCGGTCGGGCAGACGCGCGCGCAGCTGCCGCCGAGGGGATTCGCAGCGAAGATGATGTCCGCGGCGGCCTCCGGCTGGCCGTCGACGATCTGCGCGATGAAGCCCGGTACGTCCACGTCGGCAGGGCAGGCGACGGTGCAGGGCGCCGGCGCGGTGATGCCGCCGCATTCGAGACAGCGCTCCGCCTCCGAGACCGCGACCTCCGCCGTGAGTGCCGGGTGGAGCTCATGGAAGACCCCTCCGAAAGGCAGGGGCGACGTTGCGTCTTCCCTGCCGCGGGTAGCGGACACCCCGTCCGGCTGGTGCATCTCACCGGCCATCTCGTGTCACTCCCCCTTCTGGGCTTGCGCTGCGGCTCAGGCGACCTCTTCCTTGATAGCCGCGAGCAGGTTCTGCAGCGCGGACTTGGCGTCGCCGAAGTACATCTTGGTGTTCTGCTTGAAGAACAGCGGATTGTCGATGCCGGCGAAGCCGGCGGCCATCGAGCGCTTGTTGACGATGACGGTCTTGGCCTGGTCGACGTTGAGGATCGGCATGCCATAGATCGGGCTGCCCGGGTTCTCGCGGGCGTCCGGGTTGACGACGTCGTTCGCGCCGATGACGAGCACGACGTCGGTGCGCGGGAAGTCCGGGTTGATGTCCTCCATGTCGTAGAGCCGGTCGTAGGGCACGTTCGCCTCGGCCAGCAGCACGTTCATGTGGCCCGGCATGCGGCCCGCCACCGGGTGGATGGCGAAGCGCACGTCGACGCCGCGGGCGACCAGGACGTCCATCAGGTCCTTGCACTCCTGCTGGGCGCGGGCCACCGCGAGGCCGTAGCCCGGGACGATCACGACGCGCTGCGCGTAGGCGCAGAGCATGGCGACCTCCTCGGAGGTGGTCGGGTGGATCTCGCCGCGCTCGGAGGTGCCGGTGGCCGTGACCTTGGAGCCGAAGGCGGAGAACAGCACGTTGAAGATCGAGCGGTTCATCGCGCGGCTCATGATCAAGGTCAGGATGGTGCCGGAGGAGCCGACGAGCGCACCGCCGACGATCAGGACGTCGTTCTGCAGCACGAAACCTGCGGCAGCCGCCGCGATGCCCGTGAAGGCGTTGAGGAGGGCGATGATGACCGGCATGTCGGCGCCGCCGACCGGCACGACGAACGAGACGCCGAGGAGGACGCTGCCTGCGATCAGGATCCAGTCGAGGGCGAGGCGGTCGCCCACGCCGACGATCGGGATCGCGATGGCGAGCAGCACCAAGACGACGAGGATGACCGCGTTGACGGCGTTCTGGCCCTTGAACGCGATCGCGCGGGTGGGCATCCACTCCTGGAGCTTGAGGAAGGCGATGATGCTGCCGGAGAAGCTGATCGAGCCGACCAGCATGTCGAAGAGGCCCGGCACCGCCTGCGAGAGGCCGGGGTAGGTGCCGTGGCCGAGGGCCTGCAGGGCCTCGGAGAGCGCGATCATGGCCGCGGCGCCGCCGCCCATGCCGTTGAAGGCCGCGACCATCTGCGGCATCGCGGTCATCTTGACGGCGCGCGACGAGTAGGTGCCGATCGCTGCCGCGACCAGGAAGACGACGATCAGCAGGATCAGGTTGCCTAGGCTCGTGCCGATCACCGTGAAGATGACGGCGATCACCATGCCGATGGCGGCCATGATGTTGCCCGAGCGGGCTGTCGCGGGAGTGCGCAGGCGCATGACACCGACGATGAAGAGTATTGCGGCGATGATGTACGCCGCTTCGCGTACGTTTGTCACTTGGCGGCCTGCCCCTTCTCCGTCGGACTCTTGCGGAACATCTCGAGCATGCGGTCGGTGACGACGAACCCGCCGACCACGTTGAGCGTCGCGAGGAACAGCGCCAGGGCGGCGACCACGATCTGCGAAGGACCGGCCGCCGTGAAGACGACGATCAGCGCGCCGACGATCAGGACGCCGTGGATGGCGTTGGTGGCCGACATCAGGGGCGTGTGCAGCACCGGGGGCACCTTCGTGATCAGCGACCAGCCGGTGAAGACGGCGAGCAGGAAGGAGAAGATCTCCTGCAAGAGGCTCGCATGCACGGCGGTAAGCACCTCTTTCGCCTGGGATTCGGGCAGGCGCCCCGAGGGGCGCCTCACGGGCTACTTCGCGACGGAGAGCTTCTCGCGCGTGGGCGCGTGCGTCACCTCGCCCTTCGCCGTCAGGCGCGTCGCGATCAGGATCTCGTCGTCCTCGGGCACCGGGCCGAGCTCGGCGGCGCTCGCCGCGTCCTTCGACCAGGTGGTGAAGAGGTGGTTCAGGAAGGTGACCACGTTGCGAGCGTAGAGCTGGCTCGCCGGTGACGGCATGTTGGAAGGCAGGTTCAGGCTGCCGTCGACGATCACGCCGCCCTCGCTGACGTGGATCTCGCCCGGACGCGTCAGCGCGCAGTTGCCGCCCGTCTCGGCGGCGAGGTCGACGATCACGGCGCCGGTGTGCATCGAGGCCACCATGGCCTCGTCGATCAGGACCGGCGCCTTGCGGCCCGGCACCATGGCCGTGGCGATCACGACGTCGGACTTCTGCACCGGCTCCGCCAGCAGCTCGCGCTCGCGCGCCTCCTCGTCGGCCGCCATGGCCCGCGCGTAGCCGCCCTGGGCCTCGGCGTTGTCGACAGGCAGGCTGAGGAAGCTGGCGCCGAGGCTCTCGACCTGCTCGCGCGACGCGGGACGCACGTCGAAGGCCTGGACGACGGCGCCGAGGCGCTTGGCCGTGGCGATCGCCTGCAGCCCCGCGACGCCGGCGCCGAGGATCAGCACCTTGGCCGGCGCGATCGTACCTGCGGCGGTCATCAGCATCGGGAAGAACCGCTCCACCAGGAGGTTCGCGGACAGCACGGCGCGGTAGCCGGAGACGGTGCTCATGGAGGAGAGGACGTCCATGCTCTGCGCGCGCGTGATGCGCGGCATCAGGTCGAGGCTGAACGAGGTCACCTTGGCCGCCGCCAGCTGCTGGCCCACCTCGGGCTCGCTCAGGGGGCCGAGGGTGCCGACGAGGATGCTGTCGGGCTTCAGCAGGGGAAGCTCACTCTCAAGCGGTGCGCGCACCTTAAGGATGATGTCGGCCTGCCTGTAGGCGGCCTTGCCGTCGGGCAGGATCTCGGCGCCCGCAGCGCTGTAGAGCGCGTCCGGCAACTGGGCCGCGAGGCCCGCATTCGTCTCGACGCCGACCTTGTGGCCCTTCTTCACCAATTGCGCGACCATCTCGGGCGTGAGCGCAACACGCCGCTCGCCGGGTCGGATTTCTCGGGGTACACTCAAGTACACCGCGCCACCACCTCTCCAAGTACCTTAGGAACTCGCGCTGCGCCGCAGGCAGGGCCCAAGGGCCCCAAGGCGAATGCCCACATGGCCCAGCACGCCCCAACGATCGGCCACTCTGTTCGGCAGTACGAAAGGGCGCATGCGCCATGAGTCGTTGCGAGTCGAATCTATTGCACCAGATTTCGCGGACAATGGCGAGCGCCATGGCTGTCCGCGAAGTGCGACCTGGCATGGTCTCGGACCAGGCAGCGGCCGCGCGCTGGCTGCGGTGATCGCCGACCTCGGCGGGCGCGTCCAGTCCGGGGGACTGGCCGTTTCGGCGGTCGCAGCGTCGCGGATGACGGCGGCCAGGCCCGGACGGCGGGCGTGGAAGTACTCCAGGCAGACGACATCGCCGACCTCGATCTAGGGTTCGACGGCGCAGATTTTTCAGCGGGGATCTAAAGCTCGTGAAGGGCGGCGGCGCATCGCAGAACTCGGCGTCCTGCCGCACCCGGCCGCAGGCATGCAGGCCTACGGCGGCGACGGTTTCGTGCTCTTTTACTGCCAGGATACCGCGGCAAGGCCGCTGGAGGAGCTTGCCCGGCGGGTCGCCGCGCTGGCCGGTGTCATCGATACTTGGCTCTTCAGGGGCATGGCGGGCGGCCGTCCATGCGGGCTCCTGCACGGCGCGGCCTGCTGGTCGCGGGGCCCGCGGACATGCAGCGGGGCCGCTTCCTGCGAAGCGGCCCCGCGAAACTGGTCGGACTGGCGGGACTCGAACCCGCGACCTCTACCACCCCAAGGTAGCGCGCTACCAAACTGCGCCACAGCCCGGTCACCACTCCATGTTAGTGTGCTGGCGGCAAAGGTGCAAGTGCGGTCGCGTCGGCGCGCATGGCCCGGCCATACCGGCCGTCCTCACACGATGATGCAGATCAGGCCGCCGCTGCCTTCGTTGACGATGCGCTCGAGCGTCTCGCGCAGCTTCTGCTGCGCCTGCTCCGGCATGCGCACCAGCTTGTTCTGGATGCCCTCGCGCACCAGCTCGTTCAGCGACTTGCCGAAGATGTCCGACTCCCAGATCTTCCTCGGGTCGTCTTCGAACTTCGTCAGGAGGTAGTGCACCAGTTCCTCGCTCTGGCGCTCGGTGCCGATGATCGGCGTCACTTCGGTCTCGATGTCGGCGCGGATCATGTGGATGGACGGGGCGGCGGCGCGCAGGCGCACGCCGAAGCGGCTGCCCATCTTGATGAGCTCGGGCTCCTCGAACGCCATCTGGTCGAGGCGCGGCGCGACGAGGCCGTACCCCGTCTCGTGGACCTGCTCGAGGGCATCGGCCACCTGCTCGTAGCCGCGCTTGGCGATGACCATGCCCTGCCACGCGCGCATCAGGTCGGGCTCGCCGGCGATCGGCTCGCCGTAGAGGTCGGTGAGCGTCTGGAAGAAGAGACCTGGCCGTGCCGACAGCGCGATGTGCGCCACGCCCTCGCCGAGGTCGAGCTCGGTGAGCTGGACGCGGTCGGCGAGCTCGAAGGCCGAGAGCTGGTCGACGGCGCTGTCCACGTCCCGCACGCGGTGGATGCCTGCCTGGGCCTCGCGCACCGCGCTCTCGAACCGGTCGCGCAGCGGGTAGCCGCTCGCGAGCTCCTGCACCCAGTCCGGCAAGGCAATGGCCACCTCGCGGACAGGGAACTCGTAGAGCAGCTGCTCGAGCAGCACCTGCAGGTCCTCGCTCGTCAGGTCCTGCGCCGAGAGCGGCAGCACGGGCACACCGTACCTCTCCTCCAGCTCGTGGGCCATCTCGAGCGTTTCCTGCGCATACGGGTGCGCCGAGTTGAGCACGACGACGAACGGCTTGCCGAGCTCCGTGAGCTCCGCCACCACCTGCGCCTCGGCGGGCTCGTAGGCCGCGCGCGGCAGGCCGGTCACGGAGCCGTCCGTGCCGACCACGATGCCGATCGTCGAGTGCTCCGCGATCACCTTGCGCGTCCCGGTCTGGGCCGCTTCGGCGAACGGCACCGGGTGGTCGAACCACGGCGTGTCGACCATGCGCGGCGCTTCGTCCTCCGTGTAGCCGATGGCGCCGTCGACGGCGTAGCCGACGCAGTCGACCATGCGGATGCGGCAGTGCATACCCTCCTGCAAGGCGATCTCGACGCCCTCGTCGGGGATGAACTTGGGCTCGGTGGTCATGACCTGACGGCCCGTGCCGCCCTGCGGCATGGCGTCGCGCGCCCGCGCCTGCTCGTTCGCGTCGCTGATGTTCGGGAGCACCGCGAGTTCCATGATGCGGCGGATCAACGTCGACTTGCCGCTGCGTACGGGGCCGACGACACCGATGTAGATGTCGCCCCCCGTCCTCTGCGCGACATCCTGCAAGATGTCGAACTGCTCCACCCCTACCCCTCCCGTACCCTCCGGTGCCGGCCGCGCACGAGAACGCGGTCCGGGGGAAGCCGGATTGGACGGTTCATCATATGTAGGTAGATGGGCGCTATGAACGCGTCCGCGGTCAAAGGCGCGATGCGGCGTCGAGCTGCGGTGCGTCCGTGCGGTGGCCGTCAGACGTCGTAGGGGCCCGTGCCGATCACCTGCAGCGCGGAGCCGATGGCCTCGAGCAGGCGGCCCCGCCCTGGCGGCTCCGCCTTCGCCCAGAGGCCCTGGAAGTAGAGCTCCAGGAGGAAGGCCTTGGCGTTCAGGCGGCTGCGCGCCCCCACCTCGTCTCCGGACGCCTCGCGCCAGGTCGCGTAGGCGCGCGGACGGGCGAAACGCGCAAGCCACGCCTGCATGTCGTCGCCGGTCCACTCGGTGCGCTGCAACACCCGCAGGCAGGCGAACGCAAGCCGCCGCTCCTCGTCGAAGAGAAAGACGTCCGCGCCATGCCTGAGCACCCGCTCCACCACCGCATGCATGATGGCCTCAAGGCCGTCCCTGCCGGTGACGGGGTGCGCTGCGAAGGCTCCGAGGCAATCGGCCGTGTGCGCCGTCGCATGCGCCCAGCCGCGGTCCGGCACGAATCCGCGTTCGTCGCGCTCGGCGACGAGATAATGCGTCGCGCGGCCTCTCCAGGCGCGAAGCACGGGCTCAGGCAGCGCGGGGTCTCTCATGTCCGCGGCCACGGCTTCACCGAGGATCAGGCTGGAGAAGCTGCGCAGGAAGACGCTGTCGGTGCCGGCTTCGCCCAGGCCGCGCGAGAGGTTCTCCGCCATCCGCTCGCCGATCTCAGCCCGCTGCCGCACGGAGTAGAGGCCCTGCTCGAGCCAGTGGGCCAGCGTCTCATAGGCGATCGCGTCGCGCAGCTCGGGATCGGGTGAACCGAGCCAAAGCAGCAGTTCCTCCGTGAGACGCATGTGATCCTGTCCCTGGGGCGTGGCGAAACCGTTCTCCCTCACGTCGAGCCAGAACGACCGGTCCATGACTACACCTCGCATGGGGCTGACGCCGGGATCGAGCCCGAAGCTCCTGCTACCGCACCGAGCCGACGGGCACGCGGCGCCCGCCGGCGGTTGCCGCCCGCGGCGGGCAAGAGGCTGAGATCCTTCCTACCAGCGCTCCTCCTCCTTGAAGGCGCGGGCGAGCAGCAGCGCGATCTCCTGGCGTGGGTCCGCGGCGTCGAACAGGAGGCGCGCGAGGGCCTCCGCGATCGGCAGATCCTGTCCCATTTGGTGCGCGAGGTCGAGCGCCGCCCTGGTCGCGGGCACGCCCTCGACCACCATCGGCGACGCCTGCAGGACGTCCCTCAGCGGCGTGCCCTTGCCCACGGCGATGCCGGCCCTGCGGTTGCGGCTGTGGGGGCTCATGACGGTCGCGAGGAGGTCGCCCAGACCGGCCAGCCCCGCGAAGGTGGCCGCCTGCGCACCGCAGGCGACGCCGAGGCGCGTGATCTCCGCGAGGCCCCGCGTAAGGAGCGCTGCGCGCAGGTTGTCTCCAAGTTCGAGCCCCTCGCTCACCCCCGATGCCAGCGCGAGTACGTTCTTGAGCGCCCCGCCGAGTTCGACGCCGGTCCTGTCGGGTGACGAGTAGACGCGCAGGCCGGGCCCGTGCAGCAGACGCTGCGCGGCGGCGCGCCGCCCCTCATCCGGGTGCGCGACGACGACGGCCGTCGGCTGGCCGCGCCCGACCTCTTCGGCATGGCTCGGCCCGCTCAAGGCCACGGCGTCGACGCCCGCCTGGGCCAGCAGCTCCGACATGCGCAGCAGGCTCTTAAGCTCGATGCCCTTCGCGGTGTCGACGACAAGGTCCGGCAGCGGGTGGCGCCGCAGATCCTCTACGGCGGCCCGCAGGTGCTGCGATGGCACCGCGAGCACGAGCGCCTCGGCCCCTTCGAGGGCCGTGCGCGCATCGGCGCATGGCGTGACCGTCGCGGGCAATTGCACGCCGGGCAGGTACGGCGCGTTCTCGCGCCGCGCCGCGAGCTCGTCGGCGAACGCCGGCCTGCGCGCGCAGAGCGCCACCTGGTGGCCGAGGCGCGCCAGGTGGACCGAGAGGGCCGTGCCGAAACCGCCGGCTCCGACGACGGTGACCCTGCTCACCCGTGACTCCCGAGACGCTTCTCCTCGTGGCGCAGGAGGCGCGCGATGTTCGGCCGGTGCCGCCAGATCAGCAGCAGGACAAGGAAGAAGATGCCGTAGCGCAGCGCGACCGGATAGGGCGGCAGGCCCAGGGCGGCCATGGCCGCGGCCGCCAGCGCGGCCAGCATCGAGCTGAGCGAGACGATGCGCGTCAGGGCCAGCACGACCAGGAACACGGCGAGCGCCGCGAACAGCAGCGGCCATCCCCAGAACAGGAGCACGCCGAGCGATACCGCCACGACTTTCCCGCCCTGGCCGCGCAGGAAGAGCGAGTAGGCATGGCCGAGCGCCGCGGCGCCGCCGGCGAGGGCGCTCCCGAGCGGTCCGCCGAGCTGCCAGCCGAGATACGCCGCAAGCAGGCCCTTGCCCGCGTCGCCGACGAGCACGGCGACAGCCCAGTAGGGGCCCAGGACGCGCAGGGCGTTGGTGGCGCCCGGGTTGCCCGAACCCTCGTGCAGGATGTCGCGCCCGACCCGCTTCGCGGCCAGGACGCCGGTCGGGATCGAGCCGAAGAGGTAGCCGATGATCGCGGCCAGCACGAGGGTCATCTGGGGCGTCCCTCCCTCTTGCGCAGCGTGATGCGCAGCGGCGCCAGGTGCAGGGCGAAGGCCTGGCGCAGGCGGTTCTCGATATAGCGCTGGTAGGAGAAGTGGCAAAGCGCCGGATCGTTGACGAACAGCACGACGTGCGGCGGGCGTCTGGCCACCTGCGTTGCGTAGAGCACCTTGAGCTGCCTGCCCTTGACCGACGGCGGCGGCTGCTGGTAGAGTGCCTCCTCGATCTCACGGTTCAGCTGGGCGGTCGGCATGCGCAGATCGATCTGGGCTCCGACGCGCGCGACCTCGGCGAAGAGCTTCTCGACGTGGAGGCCGGTGAGTCCCGAGAGGAGGACGACGGGGGCATAGTCCGCGGCCGGCAGGGCCGCGCGCAGATCCGCCAGCAGGGCGTCCGCCTCGTGCGCTTCGTGCGCGCGCGCGTCCCACTTGTTGACGCCGATCACGAGACCGATGCCGGCGTCACCCGCCAGCTTGACGATGCGCTTGTCCTGCTCGGTGAGGCCGTCGTCCGCCGCGAGCAGCAGCACGGCCACGTCGGCGCGCGCGATCGCCTTGCGGGCGTGCCGGCCCGCGAGCTCCTCGAGGCGCGCGTCGATGCGCGCCGGCCGCCTGAGGCCGGCCGTGTCGATCAGGAGGTAGGTCCTGCCGCCTACCCGCACCTCGACGTCGACGGCGTCGGTGGTGGTGCCGGGCACGTCGGAGACGGTCATGCGCTGCTGTCCGAGCGCCCGGTTGACCAGCGTCGACTTGCCGGCGTTCGGACGCCCGACGATGGCGACGCGGAGCGGGCGCTCGCCAGGCTCGTTAGGCTCCTCGGGCCCCTCCCGCGGCGGCATGTCGAGCCGCTCGATGATCGCGTCGAGCAGGTCGCCGGTCCCGTGGCCGTGGGCGGCGGAGACGAAGTACGGCTGGCCGAGGCCGAGGCGGTAGACGTCGCTCGTGTCGATGCTGCGGCTCTCCGCCTTGTTCGCGACGAGCAGCACCGGCTTGCCGAGACGCCGCATGCGCCGCGCGACCTCGTCGTCCTCGGCCGTCAGGGGCAGGCGGGCGTCGACGACGAACAGGACGAGCGCCGCCTCGGCGATCGCCTCTTCGACCTGCTGGGCGATGGTCTGCCAGAACTGGTCCTCGTCCGAGAGGCCGCCCGTGTCAACCAGGAGGAAGCTGCGGGCGCGCCAGGTGCATGGCGCGTAGATGCGGTCGCGCGTGACGCCCGCCGTCTCCTCGACGAGGGCGACCTGACGCTGCGCGAGACGGTTCATGAGGGAGGACTTGCCGACATTTGGCCGGCCGACGATGGCGACGACCGGCATGTCCTGTTCCTGTGTCATGGTGTAGTTCATTCGCCCTCGTCTGCCACGAATCCCCCTAGACGGGGATCAGGACCCACGTCCCGTCGTGCAGGTCGTGGACCGCCACGCCCGTGATCCGCGCAAGCCACGTCGCGATATGCTCCTGCTCCTGCTGCGTCTTCACGTAGAACACGGGTGACACGCCGCCCTGCACCTCCTGCGGCGATTTGAGGGTGACGATCGCGTAGATGCTGCCGCTCACGGGAAGTCCGGACATGGCTTGCTACTTCCTCCCCTCGTGACGTTGATCCCACGCGATCAGGGCCGGCGAGTGCACCGCGTGCGCCTTGGCGGTCTCGAGCAGCGGCGTGCGGCGCACGGCCTCCAGGATGCGCTCGGGATCGTTCGCGAGCGGCAGGATGGCGACTCCCGCCTTGCCCGTGCCTGGCGGCAAATCCATGCGGCAGAGCGGGATGCGCTCGCCATAGCCGATGTCCGTCTTGGCGCCGATGATCTCGTAGAGGTTGTAAACGATGGCCTGGCGCTGCCCGAGATCCCAGATCGCGCCGGCGCCGCGCGGCGTCTTCGGCGTGAGGAGCATGCCGACACCCTCGTGGAGGAAGCGCTCGCGCGCCTTCGGCAGGCCCACCTCCATCAGCATCACGGGGCCCGCGTACAGCAGCGACCCCTGTTCGAAGGTGAGCGGCACGATCTCGACGTCGCAGACGTCTCCCAGTTCCGGGCCGCTCTTGACCAGGTAGGCGACGGCCATCGCGATGATGCCTGCGCCCGCCCCGGCGAGCCACGACCAGAGCTGGCCGAACTCCTGGCCGGCGATGCTCGCGGCGAGCGCGGTGACGACCGCGACGCCCATCACGAGGTAGTTGCGTTCCTCGAACTCCTGCGCGATGCCCTGGATGTAGCTCGGGCCGCGCTGCACGAGCGTCAGCTGCTCGATGGCGCTGAGTTTCGCCACCTCCACCTTGCGCAGGCCCGTGAACTGCGTCGCGGCGAGCACGAGGAACGTGGCGGCCTGGTACTCCTTGGCGACCAGGGCCGGGAAGAACGCGCCGCCGATCACCGCCGCGAAGAACGCGATCGTGACCTGCGAGACGAAGCCGGCCGGGTAGCCCGGGTAGTGGCGGTAGTCCTTCTTCAGCAGGATCAGGCGGACCACGACGCCAAAGCCGATGCCGAGGCCGATCGAGGCCCAGTCGACCGGCGGTCCCTGGCTGCTCATCGCGCCAGTCTCCCGCGCAGCGCCCAGGCACGATCGATCAGCAGCGAGAATGCGGCGGCCACCGCGGCGGAGGTGGCCGCCACCTGGAAGAGCTGTTCCGTGCCCGGCGCGAAGGTGGCGGGTCCGTCGAAGGAGTGGCCGAGCGTCAGGTGGCCGAGCAGGACCCCGAGCAGCGCCGCGGCCGGCGCTGCCCTGCCCGGCGAGGTGACGGCGGCCATGAGGCCGACGCCGATGCCGACCGTGGCCACCGCGTCGAGACCCGATGCCACGGCGCCGGGCCAGGCGAGGACCATCACGGCGGCTGTGGCCAGCGCGGAGGCGAGCGTCAGGCTCGAGAGCCTGCCTCCGGCCAATGCGATGGTCGTCAGCGCGAGCGCCCCCGAGGCGCCCCAGGTCAACGCGGGCCAGAAGCCCGCGACGAGATGGAGCGCCAGCGTCAGGAAGAGCAGTCCGGCGAGGAACGTGCGGCCGCGGGCGGGCGGCCGGCCGAACCCGCCGAGGAGGAGGAGCGCCGTCGTCCAGAGCAGCCAAGAACCGATCGGCAAAACCATCACCCAAAGGTCAATCTCCCCGCTGCGGCGCGCGACCATGCAGGCGCGGCGGCGGACGGGCCGAGAGGCTTCGGGAGCAAGCAGAAGCGGCGGGCCCTGATGGCCCGCCGCCTGTCCTGGGGCTGCTAGTCGAGCAGGCCCTTGAAGTCGTCGCCGACGATGTCGCCGATCGTCGTACCGCCCCCGTCGCGCGTCTCGACCTCTGCGTAGGGGTCGCGCTTCTGCGACTGGTAACCGCCCGCGTCGCGCAGGCTCAAGGAGACGCGGCGCTCGACCGGGTCGACGCGCAGCACCTTGACCTCGACGTCCTCGCCCACCGACACGACTTCGCCCGGTCGGGTGACGTGGTGGTCCGCAAGCTGGCTGATATGCACGAGACCGTCGACGCCCGGCTCGAGCTCCACGAAGGCGCCGAACGTCGCCAGGCGCACGACCTTGCCGCGTACGATCGCACCGACCGGATAGCGCTGCTCGACGCTGTCCCAAGGGTTGTCGAGCACCTGCTTGTAGCCGAGCGAGATGCGGCCGCGCTCGCGGTCGAGGCGCAGCACCTTGACTTCGATCTCCTGGCCTTCGTGCAGCACCTCGGACGGGTGCTGGATGCGGCCCCACGACATCTCCGAGACGTGCAAGAGGCCGTCCACGCCGCCCAGGTCGATGAAGGCGCCGAAATCGGTGAGCGACTTGACGGTGCCGTGCAGCACCCGGCCCTCTTCGATCGTCTCCCAGATGTGCTCGCGGTTCTGCTTGCGCTCCTCCTCGAGCACGACCTTGCGCGACAGGATGACACGGTGCTTCGTGCGGTCGAGCTCGATGATCTTGACGCGCAGCGTCTGTCCGACGTACGGCGCCAGTTCCTGCGCGTAGCCCCGCTCCACCTGCGACGCGGGAATGAAGCCGCGCGCGCCGATGTCGGCCACGAGCCCTCCCTTGACGGCCTCCGCCACCGGGGCCTCGATCACCTGGCCGGCCTCGTACGACGCGACCAGGTCCTCCCAGACCTTGGCCTCGTCGGCACGCCGCTTCGACAGGCGCAGGCTGCCCTCCTCGCCCTCGAGCGAGAGCACCATGGCTTCGATCTCCTGATCGAGCGCAGCGGCCTCGCCGGCCGACTGCACCTTGCGGTATGTAAGTTCGCTCAGCGGGATCACGCCCTCGGACTTGTAGCCGACGTCGACCAGCACGTGGTCGTCGGCGACCTGGACGATCCTGCCGTGCAGGATGTCGCCGGGGCGCGGCCGTGCGACCCCTTCGCTGTAATCGACGCGCTCCTCGGTACCTGTCTCCTCGGCCGCCGCCTCTGCGGACGGCGCCGCGGCGACGGGCGCCTCGGCCGGCTCAGGCTGCGGCTCCGGCGTCTGGGCCGCGATCGGCTCCGGCGTCGCCTGCTGGGCCTCGGTCTGTGAGGCCTGCGCCGGCTGCGCCTCCTCAGGCTGGACGTCGTGATCCGGGTGCAGCTGGTCCTCCACGCGATGACCTCCTTTGTTCAACGCGCGGCAACAGTGCTCACGCGTCCCGCCGAACGACAGAGAACGGGCCCAATGGCCCGCCGTCCTACCGGCTTTTCACCTGTCGTCGAATCGACCGCCCTTGGGCGGCGATCCCCGGTGCATCCGGGGGCTGGCGCATTCAGCATACCTGCCCCGCGAGACAACTGTCAATCGGACTCTGCCCAGGGCAGGCCCTGCTGCAGCTGCTCCGGACGGTAGTAGAGGCGGGCGATGGCGCGCATCACGTCGCCGGCGGGGTCCTGGCTTGCGGAGACGTCGATCGGCGCACCGAAGCGCATCTCCACGCGTCCCCAGAGCCGCCAGGAGCCGCGGATCGCCACGGGCACCACGGCGCCCCCCGCGTGCGCGATCAGCGAGCCGGAACCCGGACGCGGCTGCCCGAGGCGCCCGTGGCGCTGCCGGTGTCCCTCGGGAAACAGCCCGACCACCCTGCCCGCGCGCAGGAGCCGCAGCGCCTGGCGCACCGCGCTCGCGTCGCGGACGTCGCGGTTCACGGGGAATGCCCCGATGGACGGCAGAAGCCAGCCCAGGTACGAGAAGAGCTCCTGCTTCGCCATGAAGTGCGTGTGCCGCTCGATGACTGCCCCGACCGCGGGCGGGTCCACCGCGCTGATGTGGTTGGCGCAAATCAGCACGGGGCCGGTCTTGGGGATGTTGTCGAGCCCCTCGACGCGCACGCGCCAGAAGAGGCGCAGGCCCAGGCGCACCAAGAGCTGGAACGCTCTGTAGAGCTTCGGGCGGTAGGCCGGCATGGGGTCCGTGTTCTGGCGCATCACGCACCGCGCTCCCGGCAATGGCTCAGCAGGCGCTCCACCACCTCTGCGACGCCGAGACCTGTGGTGTCGACCACGTACGCACCCTCAGGCACCTTGAGCGCACCGACGGCCCGCATCTCGTCCTGGGCGTCGCGGCTCGCCATCTCGCGCTCCACCTCCGCGATCTCGACGCGGAGCCCCTGCGCCAGCAGCTCCCGGTGGCGCCGGCCGGCCCGCGCGGCGAGCGAGGCTGTGAGAAAGAACTTGCATTCGGCATCGGGCAGGACGACGCTGCCCGCGTCGCGCCCGTCCATCACCACGCCTCCCTGGCCTGCGAGTAGGCGCTGGCGGGCGACGAGCGCCTCGCGCACGGCGGGATGCATGGCGACCTGCGACACGATGCGATCGACCGCTGGCTGGCGGATATCGTCCGCGACATCCTCGCCGTCGAGGCGCAGCCTGCCGTGCTCCAGGCGCAGATCGACGGTTTCCAGCAGGCGCTGCAGCCCAGCCTCGTCGTCCGGCGCGACGCCGGCCCTGAGGGCGGCAAGCGCCAGCGCGCGGTACATCGCACCGGTGTCGAGGTAGCCATAGCCCAGCCTCTGCGCCAGTTCGCGCGCGACGGTCGACTTGCCGGCACCCGCAGGTCCGTCGATGGTGATCCGCAGTCTCACGGACGTCACCCCTCCATGCGCCGGGCTGCCTGTGGGCCTGCCCGGCCTTGGGTATCGCAACGATAGCAGAACAGGATGCTCCGCATCAACGGCGGCGCAGGCGCAGCAGGAAGAACACGACGACCGCGATCACGGCGACAAGAGCCAGGAGGAGGTTGTAGTGGCTCAGGAGCGGCTCGATGCGCGGCAGGGTCGCCGCGAAGCGCACGCCGACCCAGATCAGGAACGCCGTCCACGGCAGGGCGCCGAGGAAGGTGAAGACGGTGAAGGACCAGCCGTTCATGCGCGCAAAGCCCGCCGGCCACGAGATGAAGGTGCGCAGCAGCGGCAGGAAGCGCCCGAAGAACACCGTCCAAGGGCCGTAGCGGTCGAACCAGCGCTCGGCGTGGTCCAGCGACCGCTCGTCCATCAGGACCCAGCGGCCGTAGCGCAGAGTGAGCGGCCGTCCGCCGTAGTAGCCGATCGCGTAGCCGACCCAGCTGCCCAACGTCTGCATCGCGGCCATGAGCAGGACCCCCGGCCAGAAGCCGAACGCGCCGCGGGCCACCAGGAGACCGAAGACCGGCAGGATGATCTCCGACGGCACCGGGATGCCGAGGCTCTCCACGATCATGGCGAGGGCGAGCCCCAGGGGTCCTAGCTGATTCCACATCGATGTGTGCAGTCTTTGCGGCCCGAGGGCCTTCCTCCTCGCCTGTGTGGGAAGCTACTGTTCGCGCCGGGCGGGCGGGTTCCCTGCTGGTGCCCGCGGCGGAGCGACCGCGCGCGAGACCGTGAGGACGAGCGCGATGCCGACGCCGATCGCCGCGGCCCAGTACACCGTCTCGACGCCGAGCGCGGCCCCCATGACGTAGTCGCCGCGCAAGAGGGCGTACATCGCATGGTATGCGAGCAGGCCCGGCACCAGAGGGATGAGGCCCGGCATCAGGTAGACGGTGGCCGGGGCGCGCCTCAGGCGTGCGAGGATCTCGCTCAGGCCGCCCGCCGCCAGGGCCGCGAGGAGCACCTGTGCGATGTCGTGCAGGCCAATGGCACCCGCCGCGGCGTAGACGAAGCCGGAGAGCAGGCCCGCGAGCGCAGCGAGGAAGAGATCGCGGCGCGGCACCCGGATCAGCACGGCGAAGGCGAAGGCGCCCATGGCGCCCGCGAGCGCTGAGGCCAGCATCAGTTCCACCCCAGGGCGATGCCGGCCGCGACGGCGAGGGCGGCGCCGGCGGCGAGAGCGCCCGCCACCGTCAGCACCTCGAGACCGCCCGCGGCGGCGGAAAGGAAGTCGCCCGCCAGGAGGTCACGCAGCACGCCTGTGAGCGCAAGGCCGGGCACCAGCACCACGAGCCCGCCGGCGACGATCTCGCCTGCACTCTGGTGCCAGAGCGCGGAGCCTGCGATGCCGACCAGGCCCACGGCGAAGCCCGAGGCGGCGAGCAGGAAGAAGCGCCCGGCGAAGCGTCCCGCCGGCCGGCGCCGCATGAGAATGGTGAAGACTCCGCCCAAGGCTGCGAGGCCGGCCTCGAGATGGGTGGCGCCGATGAACCAGGCATAGGCGGAACTGGCCACGGCCCCGGCCAGAAGGTCGGTGCCGAGGCCATAAGGAGGTGGGGCCTGCTGCATGCCGGCGATAGCCTGGATGCACTCCTGGGGGCTCAGGTCGCCGCGCTCCGCCGCGCGCGCGACGCTGTTGAGGGAGCTGAGGCGGCCGAGATCCGTCGCGCGACTGCGCACCCGCCGCACACCCGTCTCGTGGCCGCCCGGCCCTTCGATGCTGACAAAGAGGCCGGGCGGCGTCACGAAGACCTGGATCTCGCCGCATCTGAAGCCGCGTCCTGCCCGCTCGACGGCCTCTTCCGTCCGGTACGGCTCGGCCCCCGCCTCCAGCATGGCGGCCGCCAGAGCGAGCAGCGCGGCCAGTGGAGAGTCGCTCAACCTTCGAGCAGAGCTGCCTCCACGACGTCGAGAGCCTCTTCGAGCACCTCTGGCGGCGTCGTGAGGGGCTGCAGGAAGCGGAACACGTTGCCGTAGATGCCGGCGGTGAGCATCAGGACACCGCGTTCCATGGCGCGCTGCACGACGCGGTGCGTCAGATCGGGGTTCGGTTCCTTCGTACGGCGGTCGGTCACGAGCTCGACGGCCATCATGGCGCCGAGGCCGCGGACTTCTCCGACGTACGGGCTCTTCTTGTACAACTCGGCGAGGCGGCGCTGCAAGAGATCCGCCTGGCGCTGCGCCTGACCCAGGATGTCGTCCTGGTCGAAGGCGTCGAGGACGGCGTTGGCCGCCGCGGTGCCGAGCGGGTTGCCGACGTAGGTGCCGCCGATCTGCGAGGGTCCTGGAGCGTCCATGATCTCCTTGCGGCCCATGACGCCGGAGAGCGGGATGCCGTTCGCGATCGACTTCGCCATGGTCATGATGTCGGGGCGGATACCGGAGTAGTCGGTCGCCCAGAAGCGCGCCGTGCGCCCGAAGCCGGTCTGCACCTCATCGACGATCAGCAGGATGCCGTACTTCTCGGTGAAGCGCCTGAGCCAAGGCAGGAAGCTCGGCGGCGGCACCACGAAGCCGCCCTCGCCCTGCACCGGCTCGACGATGACCGCCGCGACGTCCTCCGGCGCGACCTGTGTCACGAGCGCGCGCTCGATGCGTGCGTAGCAGCGTTCGTCGCAGACGTGACCCTCGTCCTGCGCCATGTCGCAGCGGTAGGAGTACGGGAACGGCACGCGGTAGACCTCAGGCGCGTACGGTCCCATCTTGGCCTTGTAGGGGTGGACCTTGCTCGTCAGCGTCATCGCCATGAGCGTGCGGCCGTGGAAGGCGCCCTCGAACGAGATGATGCCCTTGCGGCCGGTGGCGACGCGGGCGATCTTGACCGCGTTCTCCACCGCTTCCGCGCCGGAGTTGAACAGGATGAGGCGCGTCTCGCCGCCGCCGGGGAAGGTCTTGTCGAGGCGCTCCGCCAGGCGCGCGTAGCTGTCGTACGGGATGTTGGTGAAGTCGGTGTGCAGGAAGCGCTCCACCTGCTCATGCAGTGCGGCGACGACGCGCGGGTTGCGGTGGCCGACGTTCTGCACGCCGACGCCGCCCGTGAGGTCGATGAAGGTGTTTCCGTCGATGTCATGGATGAGGGCGTTCTCCGCGCGGTCGACGACCGGCAGCGAGACGGAGACGGCACGCGGCGTGGCTGCGTGGATGCGGCGGTGGATCTCCTGGCTCTTGGGACCGGGGACGGCGGTGCGGATGTCGATGAAGCGCGTCTTCTGCATCGGGATCCCTCCATGGTGACGGGTGCATCATGCCTGGGGCCAAGGAGCCATAGCGTGGTCAAGAAGGCGGGGTGCGGCGGATGCGGGAACCTGCGGTGCTGGGCATGGTGGCGTTGCGCTACCTGTCGGCGACCGTCGAGCTGGTGGCGGCGACGCTGATGCTTCGTTCCGGCAAGGTGTCGACCGCCGTGTCGATCAACGCGGCGCTTGGCCTGTTCGGCCCTCTGCTCTTCGTCGTCGTCTCGGCGATCGGCATCTGGGGCCTCGCCCAGGGGCACGATGTCTCCTGGGCGAGGCTCGGCCTCATCGGTCTCGGCGTCCTGCTGATCGTCTACTCCGCCACACGCTAGAGCGGTCTCGGCGATCGGCTGGACTGCAGCGCATCCCGCTGCACGCGCCGCTGGCAGGCGTCGCAGACGTAGGGTCCGCCGCTCTGCCGCAGGCGCTCGTGCGCTTCGGACCACTTCTCGACCGTCTCCGGCCGACCGCAGATCGAGCAGCGCACCTCCATCGCATCTACCCCCTCAGGACGAGGAGAGTACCGACTGGAGCAGATCCGCCAGCCGCACCGCGTCCTGGATGGCTAGTCTCTCCTGATCGCCGCCTCGGTAGCGGACCGCCAGCGCCAGGGACCTCGCGAGGACACCGGCGGGCTGCAGAAGGGACGCCAGCACGGGCTGGTCCGTGCGCACCAGGACACGAGTCCCGGCGCACGGAGCCAGGGACGCCGGGCGCGCGTACCCCGATGCGCGCGCGAACTCGAGCGGCCCTGCGCCGATCTCGCTTCCATCCTCCTCTACGACGGCGTCCAGCGCAACCCCCAGAGGGCGCCTGGCACGGAAAAGAAGCTCCTGGCCGCCGCGCGCCGCGATGCCGGTGCGCGCCAGCGCGACCAGAGTGAAGTCTGCGAGCCGCTCCAGCGCCGCAAGGGCCAGGGCCTGCAGGGCACGCGCACCCGCGCCTGGTCCGACCAGATGTCCGTCCATGATGCGTCGGGCGGTACTGTAGATGTATGCCTGACCGGGCTCCGGCGGGTCGCCCAGAGGGTCCAGGAGCAGACCGTGCGCGCCGGCCCGCAGCAGTGCCCTGTCGCCCCGCGGGGAGACGACGGCCCGGCCGTCGAGCTCCCGGGCGGAGAGCTGGACGCCGAGCGCCGCGACAGCCATGCCATCCGGTCCCGCGCCGGTTGCGACGAAGGTCGGCTCGTCGAGCGCGAGCAGCAGCAGGCTGCCGCCGTTGCCGCGTCGGGCCATGAGGTTGCCGACCGAGTCCCTGTCCACCACCGCGCCCAGCGCGTCGAGGCGGGCCGAGAGCGCCGCGCGGAGCGCTCCTTCGTCGCCGCACGGCGCAGGCAGCTGCACGAGCTCCCGGATCAGAAAGTCCAGCCGGTCAGACGTTGTCCCGCACCTCCCGCACGTTCTCGAGGAAGCGCATGAGCAGGCCGCGCGCCGCCGCCACGTCGCCAAGCGAGACCAGCGAGACGGGAGCGTGGAGGTAGCGGCACGGCAGCGAGACGGCTGCGGAGCGGTAGCCTTGGAGCCAGGCCGCGCCGGCCTCGTTGCCGCCGCCGATCCCCCTGCGCCATTGCCACGCCACACCGGCCGACTCCCCCGCCCTGGCGAGCGCCTGGCGCAGGCCGTCGTCCGCGCGGGACGAGCGGTCGAGGGTCGTCAGCGCAGGCCCGCGCCCGATTTCGGTGCCGGCGCCGCGGGGCGCGTCGGGCGTGTCGGCCGCCGCGGTCGCCTCGAGGGCGATCACGAGGTCGGGCTGTACGGCGCGCAGTGCGACCTGCGCGCCACGCAGCCCCACCTCCTCCTGCGCGGTGAAGGCGACGTGCAAGGGGAAGTCCCAGCTGCGGGACAGCATGTCGAGGGCGAGCCAGACGCCGAAGCGGTCGTCGAACGCCTTGCAGGTGGCGGTGGCGCCTCCGGGCGAGACGCGGAAGGGCGTCGCGAACGTGATCATCTCGCCGAGCGGTGCGGCGTCGCGCGCGGCGTCCAGGCTCTCGGCGCCGATGTCGACGTAGAGGTCCTCGAAGCGGGGCGTCTTGCGCGACTCGCCGCGCTGCAGGTGATTGGGCGCGCGGCCGACCGCGCCCGCCAGCCCCTGCGGGCCGACATGCACCGCCTTGCCTGCGACCACTGAGGGCAGGACGCCTCCCCAGGGCCGGATGCGCAGGTATCCTTCGGGCGTGTGGCCGGTGACCATCAGCCCGACCTCGTCCATGTGCGCCAGCAGCAGAAGTCGCGGTCCCGGCCGCGATGGCCCCTGGGCCACGAGCAGGTTGCCGAGCGCGTCGACCTGCGCGTCGGCCACGTCCCGGGGCAGAGCCGATGCGACGAGCGCGCGCACCTGCTCCTCGCGTCCGCTCGTGCCGCGCGCGAGGCAGAGATCCCTCAGCTCCACGGCGTAGCCCCCCTGGGGAAGGGTAGCGGTGCGCGCGCCAGGGCAGCCAGCAGGCGGCCGCAGGAGCCGACGTCCGCGACCGAGACGACCTCCTGAGGCGAGTGCATCGAGGTGAGCGGGATCGAGAGAAGCGCGGTCGGCACGCCGAGACCGCCAAGCTGCAGCCGCCAGCCGTCGGTACCGGAGTCTCCCGGCAACGGCTCGCGCTGGCAGGGCAGGCCCTCGCGCATGGCCGTGGCCTCGAGCCAGCGGTGCAGGCCAGGCGGCACGTTCGGCCCGATCCCGACGGCGGCACCCTGGCCCAGCCTCGGCAGATCGGGCTGCCCGAGCTCGGGCTGCTGCGCAAACGTGACGTCCAGGACGACCGCCGCGTCCGGCTGGATCTCGCGGCAGAGGTAGGCGGCTCCGCCGCGTCCCGTCTCCTCCTGCGCCGTGAAGGCCGCGACCAGGGTTACCGGCAGATCCTCTCCCCGCAGCTCCTCGAGGGCCAGGGCGATGGCGGCGACCGATGCGCGGTCGTCGAGGCCGGCCGCGCAGAAGCGGCCCTCGCCGAGGAGGCGTGGCGCGTTTGCGAAATAGACGGGCGTCCCGACCGCAGGCAGGTCGCCCGCCGCCTGCGGCCCGAGGTCGACGTAGAGATCCTGTTCGCCCTCCCTGACCTCCACGCCGCCCTGCCTGAGATGCGGCGGCAGCGTGCCCACGACACCCATGCGGCCGTCCACCTCCACCTCCAGGCCGGGCAGGCAGGCGACGTCGATGCCGGGCGCGGCGATGCGCAGGAAACCTCCCTCGAGGCGCTCACGCACCCACAGGGCGACCTGGTCGGCGTGGGCCGTGAACAGGAGAAAGGGCGCGCCGGGCGGCCCGTCGCGCCAGAGGAGGAGGTTGCCCGCCGCGTCGGTTTCGGCGCGGTCGAACGAGGTCGCGAGCAGCTGCCTCAGGGCACGGAAGACGACCTCTTCGTGGCCCGAGGCGGCGTGCAGGTCCGTGAGCCGCTCCAGCCAGGCAAGAGCGGTCACTCCGTCGCTGCCCAGGCGCTGGCGGCCTGGGCGCCGGCTTCCCTAAGCGCGGCCGGGCGTCCGTGGCGGGCGAGCACGCGGCCGATCGCAGCCACCGTGCGCAGCACAGGCTCGAGGTTCGCGCCCTCGCCCATCGTGCCGATGCGCCAGGCCGATCCGCGCCAGGGACCGAGACCGCCTGCGATCTCGACGCCCTCCGAGAGCAGCAGCTCGCGCCGCAGTTCGGCCTCGTCGAGCTCCAGGGGAGGCGCCACGACGGTGAGCGACGGCAGGAGGTCCCGAGGCTCCACCCGCGAGCGGAGCTCAAGGGCGGCGAGCCCGGCGCGCAGGGCCGCGCTTGCCTTGCGGTGGCGCAGGAAGCGCTGCGGCAGCCCTTCCGCGCGCAGTCCGCGCAGTGCCTCGGCGAGCGCGAAGATCATGCTCACGGGAGCCGTATGATGGTAGAGCCGCTCCGTCCCGAGGTACTGGCTGATCAGGCCGAGATCGAAATACCAGCTGCGCGACTCGCCCTCTTCCGCCAGGAGACCGTCGCGCACCGTGACCGGGCCGAGTCCTGGAGGCGCCCCGAGGCACTTCTGGCTGCCGCTGTAGACGATGGCCGCACCCCACGCGTCGGTGTGCACGGGCATGCCGCCCAGCGACGTCACCGTGTCCACGATCAGGTCCGCGCCATGCTCGCGGGCAAGGGCAGCGATCGCGTCGACGTCGGAGGCGACGCCCGTCGAGGTCTCGGCCTGGACGACCGCGACGACGTGCGGCGAGATCTCTGCGATGCGCCGGCGCGCGACCTCCGGGTCGACCGGCCTGCCGAAGGGGAAGGACTCGAGCGTCAGGTCGGCGCCGGAGCGGCGGACCATAGCGGCGATGCGCTCGCCGAACACGCCGCAGCTCAGGACGAGGACGCGGCGGCCGGGACGGCAGAGGGTCACGACGGCCGCCTCCATGGCGGCGGAGCCTGTGCCGGACACGGGAAACGTCAGGGCGGCGGAGCTTTCAAAGACGAGTCTGAGGTCGGCCTGCAGGCCGTCGAGCTCCTCGAGGAAGCGCGGGTCGAGATGTCCGAGGAGCGGACGCGCCATGGCGGCACGGACGCGGTGGCTGACGGGGCTGGGACCGGGGCCCATCAACAGGACTTCGCTCATTGTATCCTCCGCAGGCCAGGGCTCGGCGTGATGCCGGGAATGCGGCCGCGCTTGGCGAGCGGCCGGCCTGCTACCTCCTTGATGTCCATGGTCATCTCGAGCGGAGGGGCGATCGCGATGTAGTGGCCGACGCCGAAGGCGTCCGCGCCGGCCGCAGAGAGCTCGCGGATGCGTTCGGGACCGAGACCTCCGGAGACGAAGATGCGCACGTGCTCCAGGCCGGCCTGGTCGAGGCGCGCCCGCATCTCGCGCACGAGCTCGCCGGTCACGCCGCCGCGTTCGGAGGGCGTGTCGAGGCGGATGCCTTCGAGCGCCCCGCCGAGGGCCTGTCCCACGCGCAACGCTTCGACAGTCTCGTCCTGAAAGGTGTCGATGAGGACGGTGCGGCCGCCGGGCGGTGCCGTTTCCAGCTGGAGCCTGGCCACCGCGAGGGTGTCGCCGACGATCAGAGGGGCGGCATGGGGTACGGTACCGGAGGCCTCGATGCCGATCAGACGCGCCCCGAGGACGCTGGAGCAGCCGTCGGCGCCGCCGAGCACGGCGGCGGCGTCCATCACCGAGGCGATGGCCGGGTGCACGTGGCGTGCTCCGAACGAGATCACCGGCCTGCCGCCGGCGGCGTCCTTGCAGGCCCTGGCGGCCGTGGCCCAGCCGGACGACGCGGCCAGGATGCCGAGGAGTGCCGTCTCGAAGATGCCGAACGCGCTGTAGCGGCCCTCGAGCCGCAGCACCACGTCCTTCGTGTGGATCTCGCTGCCGTCGGGCAGGGCCCACAGGCGCACCGGATGCTCCCTGAGCAGGGTGCGCACCTCCTGCATGCCTGCGAGGATGCCGTCGCCGCGGCCGAACACCTCGGCCACCACCTCGGTGTCCTCGTGGCCGGCAAGGCGCAGGATGTCGAAGGTCTTCTGGAAGTACACGTCCGAGGTGGCACCCTCGAGGATCTCCTCGTGCGTCGCGGAGCGGAGCCGGTCCTTGTCCACCTGGAAGGCGGCCACGTCCTGCATAGAGCGCAGCACCCTATTCACCTGTCCCCTCGAGTTTCGCCTTGAGTACGTCGCGGAGCTGGCCGAGGGCGAATGCGTGCGCCTGGGCGTCGAAGGACGCCACGGCCGCGGCGGGAACCTCCACCTCGTAGCCGCGCATGCGTGCGTCGGCCGTCGTGTAGAGGACGCAGATGTTCGTGCAGACCCCGACGATGCGCAGCGTCTGCGCGCCCGTCTCCTTCAGCACCAGGTCGAGGTCGGTGCCGAAGAAGGCGGAGAACCTGCGCTTGCGGACGATGCGGTCCCTGGGGGCGGGGCGGAGCTCCGGCACGATCTCGCCGCCCCAGCTGCCCTCAAGGCAGTGCGGCGGGTAGAGCGCGAACTCGGCGTCGTCCGGACGGTGGGCATCGCAGGCGTAGACCACGTCGACGCCGTCGCGCCGCGCCCGGTCGATTTCCCGGGCGATGGCGGGGATCACGTCGCGCCCCGCCTCGCCGCAGTTCAGGGCGCCCTTCAGGTCGAGAAAGTCGTTGAGGCAGTCTACGACCAGCAGCAGGGACATCACGCCTCCTCACCCCCGGACTGCATCAGGGCGTGCAGGAGGGTCTTCGCCGCGTCGCTGCCGATGACGATCAGGAGATCTCCCGGCTCGAGCACCATGCGCGGGTCGGGGGAGAACATCTCCTCGCCCTTGCGCGCGACGCCGATCACGGTGATGCCGGTGCGGGTGCGCAGGTCGGCGGAGCTCAGCGTTTGGCCGACGAGCGGGGACCCGTCCGGGATGACGATCTCCTCGACGTGCCGCATCGTGCTCAGGGCGCCGGACGTGCGGTGCACCAGGCGGTCGATCGCCTGGCTGAGGCGGTCGTCGATCTGGCGGCGCTCCGCCAGGAGGCCCTGCACCTCCCGCGCGAGCCCGTGCAGCTCGGCGTCGAGCCGCACCTCTCCGAGATACTGCTCCGCGGCGGCGCGCGAGCGCACCAGTACGCCGGAGCCGGCGATCGCCGAGACGACGCCGTGGCTGTGCAAGAGGGCGACGGCGCGGCGGATGGTCTCCGGCGACACCTTGTAGAGGCCCGCCAGCGAGGAGCGGCCGAAGAGGCGCTGCCCCTCCTGCCATTCCCGCTGGATAATGCGGCTCGCGACGTCGGCCGCGATCTCCTCGTAGCGCGAAAGTCCCTGCGATCGTCTCGGTGTCAACTGCTGCGCGCCGCCTTGCGCGGCACTCCCTCCCCCCGTGTGCGAGGCCCTGTCGCTTCCTCTTCGGCGGCCAGGTGCGCCGCCTGCCGTATCGCTCTCTGGAGTGCCTCCTCCTCCGCCTGGCTGAGGCGGCGCAACTCGCCGGGAGGCAGGTCGCCCAGCACGACCGGTCCGATGGCGACGCGCATGAGCCGCAGCGTCTTGCGCCCGAGCGCCGCCAGGGCGCGGCGCACGACGCGCTTGCGCCCTTCGGCGATCGTGAGTTCGACCCGTCCTTGGCCCGTCGGGTCGTGGAGCCTGCGGGCGGAGAGGCAGTGCAGCACGCCGTCCGGCAGATCCACGCCGGCGCGCAGGCCCTCCAGAAGCGCCTCGTCCGCCGGTCCATCGAGGGTGGCGACGTAGGTCTTCGCCACGTGGTAGCGAGGGTGCATCAACTGGTTCGCGAGCTCTCCGTCGTTCGTCAGCAGCAGCAGGCCCTCGCTGTCGCGGTCGAGCCGTCCCACGGGAAAAAGCCGCCAGGGCAGACCCTCGACGTAAAGGCGGACGCTCGGCCGCCCCTGCGGGTCGTCGAGCGTCGTGACCACGCCGGCAGGCTTATTCAAGAGAAAGGAAACCTTCTCCTGCACCGGCTCGAGCGGGCGGCCGTCGACCATGACGCGGTCGACGCCCGCCACCGCCTTCTGGCCGAGCACGGCCGGTACGCCGTTGACGCTGACGCGTCCCAGACGTATCAGGTCTTCCGCGCGGCGGCGCGAGCAGACACCGGCTTCAGCCAGAAGCAGCTGCAGGCGCCGGGGAGCTAGTCCTTCAATCGCACCCAGACCTCCACTTCGACCGGCGCGCCGAGCGGCAGTTCCGCGACGCCCACGGCGCTGCGCGTATGCTGCCCCGCGTCGCCGAACGCGGCGCCGAGGAGCTCCGAGGCGCCGTTGGCCACCTGCGGCTGCGCCGTGAACCCCGCGGCGCTGGCGACGAAGACCGTCACGCGCAGGACCTGCGCCACGCGATCGAGGTCGCCGACGACGGAGCGGATCGCCCCGATGGCGTTCAGGGCGCAGCGCCGCGCCGCAGCCTGACCCTGGGCCACATCGAGCTCCGCGCCCAGGCGCCCCGCAAACTCGAGCTTGCCTTCCACGAGCGGCAGCTGGCCGCTCGTGAACACGTCGCGGCCCTCCTGCAAGGCCGGTACGTAGGCGGCAAGCGGCTTCGCCACCGCCGGGACGTCGAAACCGGCTGCCTGCAGTCTTTCCTCTACCTTGCCCATCTGGTGACGCCCTCCCAGGGCCTTTGCCCCTTTCGGATCGGCTTCCTCTGGCATGATCCCTACTCGCGCGGCCGCCTGTCAAGGCGGGCGGGCCTCATCCGCGCACCTCGGGCGGGAACATCCGCTCGTAGTCGAACTGGCTGAGGCGCACCTCGCGCGGGCGGGAGCCGTCCGGGGGGCCGACGATGCCTCGCTGCTCCATCTGCTCGATGAGGCGTCGCGCCCGGCTGTAGCCGACGCGCATGCGGCTCTGCAAGAGGGATGCGGACGCGCTCTTGGCTTGCACGACCACTTCGACCGCCTTGGCGAACAGCGCGTCGACCTCCGGCTCGTCCGACTCCTCGTCCTCGATCGGGGCCTCGAGGTCGTCGCGGTAGTCCGGCTCGTCCTGGCGGACGAACTCGAGAAGGCGCTGCATCTCCTGCTCCGAGACATACGCTCCCTGGGTGCGCAGGGGCTTCGCGAGGCCGAGCGGGGCGAAGAGCATGTCGCCCTTGCCCAAGAGGCGCTCGGCGCCGCCCTGGTCCAGGATGGTGCGCGAGTCCACCTGGCTCGACACCGCGAATGCGATGCGCGAGGGGATGTTCGCCTTGATCAGGCCAGTGATGACGTCCACCGACGGCCGCTGCGTCGCCACCACGAGATGGATCCCCGCCGCCCTGGCCATCTGCGCCAGGCGGGCGATCGTCTCCTCCACCTCGTTCGGCGCCACCATCATCAGGTCCGCGAGCTCGTCGATGACGACGACGTAGTACGGCATGTGCTCCGCGGCGACCTGGTTATAGCGCTGGATGTCGCGGCAGCCTGCCCTGGCGAACTGGAGATAGCGCTCCTCCATCTCGCGCAGCACGCCGCGCAGCACCCCTGCGGCGCGCTTGGGGTCCGTCACGACCGGGTAGAGGAGGTGCGGGATGCCGTCGAACTGCTGCAGCTCCACCACCTTCGGGTCGATGAGGATCAGCCGCACCTCGGCCGGTGAGGCGCGAAAGAGCAGGCTCGCGATCAGTGCGTTGAGGCAGACGCTCTTGCCCGAACCGGTTGCTCCGGCGATCAAGAGGTGCGGCATGCGGTCGAGTTCCGCCACGACCGCGTTGCCGGCGATGTCCTTGCCGAGGCCGACGGTGAGCAGCGAGGGCGACGAGCGGAACGCCGGCGTCTCGAGCACCTCGCGCAGGCGCACGGGCGCGATCTCGCTGTTCGGGATCTCGATGCCGATGGCCGACTTGCCCGGGATGGGCGCCTCCATGCGCACGTCGGTTGCGGCCATCGCCAGCGCGATGTCGTCCGCCAGCGCGACGATGCGCGACACCTTGACGCCTGGGCCGGGCTGCACCTCGAAGCGGGTGACGGCGGGGCCCTGCTGGTACTCGAGCACCCTGGCCAGGACACCGAAGCTCCGCAAGGTCTCCTCGAGGAGGCGCGCGCGCGCCGGCGCGTCGCGCTCCGTGTGCTTGCCCCCGCCGCCGGTGTGCAGGAGGCTCAGAGGCGGCAGCCGGTACTCGCCGGCGGCGGGCCGGATCGAGCTGTCGAAGAGGGAGAGCGGCTCGGCCTGAGGCGTCGCGGGGGCAGGTGCTTTCTGCGGCGGCGGCGCAGCGGCCTCGGCCGGCTGCACCTCCCAGGGAGCCGCGCCCGCCGGTTCCGGGCGCGGCGGCGGATCGGGCGAGAAGGGGGGCGCCGCGGGCGGCATGGGGGCGGGGGCGGCAGCCGCGGTCTCCGCCGGCACATCCTCGAGCACGAAGTCCGTGACCTTGCGGTACGCCGTCTTCGCCCCGTGCGCCGCCACGCGTTCCGAGCCGCGCAGGAGCTGGCCCAGGAACGGCCGGAAGACGAGGCTCAACGTGAGGACCGGCCAGAGGCCCAGCAGGATGTCCCGCCCGGCCGGACCCAGGAGGGCGTCGGCGCCGGACACCAGCGCGTTCCCCACGAGGTCGCTATGGGGGCCTGTCCACCCCGCGGCCGCGATCAGCGTGGTCCACCACAGGAGAAGCACCGCGGTGCCCCAGCGCAGGGAGGGGCGCAGGTCACTGCCGCGCACCATCAGCACCGCGATCACGAGCAGGAAGAGCAGCCAGGGCAGCGCCGCCCCGCCGACGGCGAAGCTCGCCTTGTCGGCCCAGAGTACGCCGAGGGCCCCTGCGGGGTGGGCGTCCCAGACGATGCCGAAGAGCGAGGCCGCGAGCAGCAGCAGCCCCCACAGTTCGCGGCTGCGCCCGCCCTTCTGGACCGGCGCCCGCTTGCCCCGGGACTTGGTCTGCCGCGCCCGCTTCACCCGAGCCAAAGGCCCACCCCCGCCAATGCCAGCGTGTAGATCGCGAACCACGAGACATGTCCCCTGCGCAAGAGACCGAGCAGCCAGCGCAGACCGAGGATGCCGACCACGGCTGCGGCACCGCCGGCGGCCAGCAGGTCGGCCGGCGGCGTGCCGGCGAGACCGCCGCGGTAGAGCTCGCGCGCGAGGGCGGCGAGCACCGTCGGCACCGAGAGGAGGAACGTGAATTCCGCGGCCGCGTCGGGCGCCACGCCGAGCAGGCGTGCCGTCGCAATCGTGGAACCCGATCGGCTCAGGCCGGGCCAGACGGCGATGCCCTGGACCGCGCCGATCAGGATACCGTCCAGGACGGCCGGGGCATCGCGTCCCGTCAGCGGCAGGCGCGCGAGCAGGAGGAGCAGAAGGCTTGTGACGAGAAAGCCGACCGCCACCTGCAGCGGCTGCGTGAAGGCGGCCTCTGCCGGGCCAGCCAGGAGCAGCGCCGGGGGCAGCGTGGCGATCAGGGCCCACAGGAAGGTGGCGAGCCGCCTGCCGCGATCGGGCTGCGATCGGGCGACGATGGCCGAGATCGTCTGGCGGTAGAACCAGAGTACGGCGACGAGCGTGCCGACATGGGCCGCGACGGCGAGTCCGACGCCCGCGCCCTCCAGGTGCATCAGGCGCGCCGCATAGGCCAGGTGGCCGGAGCTCGACACCGGCAGGAACTCTGTGAGGCCCTGCAGGGCACCGTAGAGGAGGGCGGCGAGCAGACCCAAGTCGCATCCCTCCGCAGACCCTGGATCGGCACAGATTATAGCATAGGGAAGGGCTGCAGAACCGGAAGAACCTGGCACCAAGGGCTTGGAGGTGGATGGGCGTGAATCATCTTGCCGAGAGTCTCAGTCCCTATCTCCTCGCCCACCGGCATGATCCCGTGGACTGGTACCCGTGGGCTGCCGAAGCCCTGTCCCTGGCCAAGGCCCAGGACCGGCCGATCCTGCTCAGCATCGGCTACGCCGCCTGCCACTGGTGCCACGTCATGCAGCACGAGTCCTTCCAGGATACGGAGATCGCGCGGACCATCAACGAGGGCTTCGTCGCCATCAAGGTCGACCGGGAGGAGCTGCCGGACGTCGACCAGGTCTACCAGAGTGTCTGCCAGGCGGTGACAGGCCAGGGCGGCTGGCCGCTCACCGTGTTCCTGACGCCCGACCTGCGGCCGTTCGAGATCGGCACCTACTATCCTCCCGAGCGCCGCTACGGGCGTCCCGGGTTCCGGGAACTGCTGGCGGCGGTGCGCGAGGCCTACCGCACGCGCAGGGGCGAAGTCGAGGATGTCGCGGAGAACTGGGCCGGCGCTGCGCAGTCCACCCTGCCCCAGCCGGCGGCTGCGCCTGCGGAGGATGCCGACGCGGCGCTCGGCCACGCGGCGGTGGACCTGCTGCGCGACTACGACGGCCGGCGGGGCGGCTTCAAAGGTGCGCCGAAGTTTCCCCAGGCGCCAAGCCTGCACCTCCTGCTGCGCGCCGCGTTGCGCCTCCACGACGCCGAGGCGCAGGGCGCCTTGCGCCAGACGCTCGCGGCCATGGCCCAGGGAGGCATCTACGACCAGCTCGGGGGCGGCTTCCATCGCTATGCCGTGGATGCGGCGTGGCAGGTGCCGCACTTCGAGAAGATGCTCGAGGACCAGGCGCTGCTCGTGCCGCTCTACACGGCGCTGTGGCAAGTGACGGGCGAGCCGTGGGCCAGGGAGGTGGCCGAGGGGACGCTCTCCTATGTCGACGAGGTGCTCTCAGCCCCGGAAGGCGGCTTCTACATCGCTCAGGATGCCGACAGTCCCGGCGGCGAGGGCGCCTACTACCGCTTCCCCCGCAGCGACCTCGACCGGCTGCTCGGGGACGACGCGCAGGCGGCCGCCCTGCGGTATGGCCTCGACGAACCGGCACTGGCCGACGAGGGCGTGCTGCAGGACGCGCGCCGGCCGGAGGAGGTCGCGCGGGCCATCGGGCGTGGCCCGGAGGAGACGGCGGAGGCCCTGCGGCGCATCGCCGCCACGCTGCGGGCCGAACGCGGGCGGCGGGTGCCGCCCGCCTGCGACCGCAAGGTGCTTGCTGGGCCGACGGGGCTCGCCATCTCCGCCTTCTCGAGGTTCGGCGCAGCATCTGGCGAGGCGCGCTGGCTTCGGCGGGCCGCACAGGCGGCCATGTTCTGCCTCGGAGCGTTCCGCGGGGCCGACGGCACCCTCCTGCGCCGCTACTACGAAGGGCGCTCCGGCATCCCCGGCTACCTGGAGGACTACGCGGGACTGGGCCAGGGACTGCTCGATCTCTACCTCGCGGACGGCAATCCCGAATGGCTGGATGCCGCCCTTGATCTGGCCCGCAAAGGCGTCGAGCTGTTCTGGGACGAACCGGCGGGGGTGCTCTACAGCGCGCCGCTGGCGGCGGCGACTCCCCTGCGCCGGCCCGTCGACCGCCTGGACGGGGCGAAGCCGGCCGCCCAGAGCCGCATGCTGCGCCTCCTGCTGCTGCTCGGCAGCTTCGCGGAAGACGTGCCGGCAGGGCCGATCGCGGAGCGGGTCTTCGCGAGCCAGCAGGCACTCTGGTCTGACCACCCGCAGGCGAGCCCGTCGCTGGTCGAGGCGCGCGACCTCTACCTGCACGGGCCTCTCGAGCTGAGCATCGCGGCACCGGCCGCGGATGCGCAGGCGCAGGCATGGCTCGCGCGGGCCAGGCGACTCCCCTCGCCCGACCTGCTCGCGACCTGGATCGTGCCGGGACGGGCGTTTGCACTGTGGCAGGGCAAGCGGCAGACCGCAGGCAGGGCGACGCTCTATGCCTGCCGGCTCGGAAGCTGCAGCCCGCCTCTGCATGACCTCGACGACGCGCTCAGGTTCCTCGCAGCCCCTTAGCCGGAAGAGGGACCGGCCTGCCGGGGGCCACGGCCCGGACCCGGCGGGTCAGCGCAGGGCCAGGGCGCCCGCGGCGATCAGGAGCCAGAGGTTCACGTCGGCCAGGAAGATGCGCTCCATGAGGCCGAACACGCGCCGCAGCCCGGGCGTCAGCGTCAGGAGCAGAGCGATCACGAGCGGGAACGACATCGACGACAGCAGGGCGAGGATGGGCATGACGCCGTGCCAGGTGGGCAGGGCCTGCAGGTCCTGTGTGATGGTCGTGACCGCGAAGATCGCCGCCGCGAAGCTCAGGACGGCCAGCAGGGCGTGGATCAGGCCGCCGGGCGATGCCTTCGTACCGGACTGGTCGGTCAGGAGGAATACCATGCCCAAGCGGCAGAGCGCGAGCACTCCGAGGGCGGTGAGCCCGGACTCCGCCAGCGGGGGCGAGGCGACGCTGCCGCGCAATGCGGCGAGGAGGCCGAGCGTCCCGAGGACGTTGAGTGCCGTCATGGCGCGGGCCAGCGGGCCAAACCGGCCGCGCGAGTAGTCGCTGACGGTGTTGTAGAGAGGGCGGAAGCCTGTGGGGAGAAGATGCAGCGCGACCATGCCCGCGAAGTAGCCGAGGAACGCGATCAGCGCGAGGATTGCCGTCAACGGTGTTCAGCTCCCAGAGCGCACTTCCGAGACGCCGGGTCCCAGTCCCGGCAGGGATTGCCACGAGGAGTTCGCGCGCCGACCTTGGTCATCCTGCCGGCCGGAGACGGGGACCCGGCGGCCCTGCGGCGGACCGGCAGGAAGGTGCCGCAAGGCGTGGCGCCGTCATCGATGCCGGGCACCGCCCCAGAGGGCACCGCAGGCGGTAGGAGCCACGCGGTCGCGGGTCGAAGAGTAATGCATCACCTTGTGCCCTGAACTTGGGCGCAGACGGAGGTTTGTGCATTGGGTCTGCTTTCCGGAAAGCGCGCCCTGGTGGTCGGTGTCGCCAACAAGCGCTCGATCGCCTGGGGTATTGCCCGCAGTTTCGCCGAGGAGGGTGCGGAGCTCGCCCTCACCTACCAGCACGAGCGATTCCGCGAGAACCTTGAAAAGCTGGTGCCTGAACTGCCCGGCGGCGCGCTCATGCTGCCGCTGGACGTCAGCGACGACGCGTCGCTCCTTGCCCTGCGGGAGAACCTTGGTCAGCAGTGGCCGCAGGTCGACATCGTCGTCCACTCCGTCGCGTTCGCGCGCACGGAGGACCTGCAGTCCAGGTTCGTCGACGTGCCACGCGAGGGCTACGCGGTGGCGCAGGACGTCAGCGCCTACTCGCTCGTCGCCCTGACCCGCGCTGTCCTGCCGCTCATGCAGGCGGCCGGAGGCGGCTCCGTGCTGACGATGACCTACCTCGGCGGCGAGCGGGTGATGCCGTACTACAACGTGATGGGTGTGGCGAAGGCGGCGCTCGAATCCGCGATGCGCTACCTTGCCTGGGACTGCGGCGGCGACAACGTCCGCGTCAACGCGATCTCCGCCGGCCCCCTGCGCACGCTCGCCTCGTCCGCCGTCAAGGCCGCGACCGCATTGCGCGACGCGCCCGAGCACACGCCTCTGAAGCGCAACATCGCGCTCGAGGACGTCGGCCGCGCAGCCGTGTTCCTCAGCTCGGACTGGGCACAGAACATCACGGGGCAGGTCCTCTTCGTCGACGCAGGGTTCCACATCATGGGCATGTAGCGTCTGGACGTCGCGGTGCGTTTGGCGCCGCCATCCGGACGCGGGTCTTCTCGGGGGGAGTCCGTGATGCAGAGTCGCCGCAGCCCGTTCGCGCTGATCGGCATGCTGCTCTCCGTACTGGCCTTCGCGGGCTGCGGGACGGCCTTCGGAGCGGCTCAGCCGCACCATGCGCACAAGAGCGGACAGGTCGGGTCGCGTGCGAGCAGGCGAAGGCGGAGGGATGGCAGCAGAGGCACAAAGGCGCCCACGCCCGCCCTGCCGCCGCTCTCAGAGCCGACCGCGCAGAAGCCCTTGACGGTGCTCGTCGTAGGCGACTCGCTCGGCGAGGATCTCGGCATGGGCCTTCGCGACCTGATCGGGGCGCAACCGGATGTCCGGCTCTACACCGATGCGGTCGGATCGACGGGCCTAGTCGACACGGCCTACTACAACTGGCCTGCCGCGCTCGCGAATGAGCTGCGCCGCTACCGCCCCGATCTGGTCGTCGCCCTGTTCGGCGGCAACGATGCCCTGAGCTTCGACCAGGGCGGGACCTATGTACCGTTCGGCAGCACCTTGTGGCGCGAGGACTACGGCGGACGCGTCGCCGCCATGCTGCGGGAGTCTCGCCAGGCGGGCGCGCGCGTGGTGTGGGTCGGCTTGCCGATGATGGCGCCCGCCTCGGTGCTGTCGAACCGCTCCATGGAGGAGCTGAACGCGGTCTACGCGGCCGAGGCCGCCGCGAACCGCGGCGTCGCCTACGTCTCCACCTGGAGCCTCTTCACGACACCGCAGGGGCAGTACGCGGCCGACCTCAGGGACAGCGCGGGGCAGATCGAGGTCGTCCGCGATCCGGACGGGGTGCACATTGCGCCGGGCGCCGGCACAGATCTCATCGCCACCGCGGTGCTCGCGGGCATCGATGCCGCCGAAGGCATCAGGCTCTGCCCGAGAACGGCAGGCATGTGGCAAGGGCTGCTGCCCAAGGAGTGCCTCGCCGCCAAAACGGCCGCCGCGAACTAGGCGGCGATCTCAAGCCGTCCTGCGCGCCCGCGTGGATGCTTCGGGCACCACGCGGGCGTGCTGCATGCCTGCTGCAGCGGCCAGAGCCCGGTCCCGTGTCCGTGGCCGACACGCCGGCCCTGTAACGAAACGGCAGCCGGAATGCCACTTGCCATGTGGGAGGGATCCGAGTGGCGGGGCGGGACCTCGAGGCCTGGTACCTTGGCGAAGGGCCGAGGGTCCTGCGCTACCTCACCGTCCTCTGCCGCGATCCTGTGCTCGCCGAGGAGTTGACGCAGGAGACCTTCGTGCAAGCGCTCACCTCGTTGGGCAGCTATCGCGGCGGCAGCGAGCGGGCCTACCTATTTGGCATCGCCCGGCGTGTGCTGGCGGGCCACAACCGCCGCGAGGGCCGGCGCAGATCGGCGGAAGTGCGCGCTGCCCCATCGCCTCCCGTGGAGGCGCCGCCATTCCCGCATGGCGAAGCGTGGCTACCGGAGCTCCCGCCCGAGGATGCGCTGCTGCTGGTGCAGCGCGCCGCCTGGGGACGGCAGTTCTCGGACATCGCCAAAGACCTCGGGCGCACCGAGAACTGGGCCAGAGTTCGGTACTTCCGGCTGCTGACACGCATCAGAGCAGATCTCGGGAAAGGGGCGGACGACGATGACGCCTGACGAGGCGTGCGCCCTGGTGCAGGATCTCCTGCCGCTCTACCGCGAGGGTCTGGTATCTCAGGCGACAGCGGCGTTCATCGTACAGCACATCGCAGGCTGTCCGAACTGTCGTGCCATCGTCGAGGCGGCCGATGCGGCCCAGACTGCTGCCGCGGAGATTCCGGCCGCGGCGCCCGCGGAGCCGGTGACGCCCGAGGGGTTCCTGCGCCATTGGCGGCAGAGGCTGCGCCTGCTGGGGGCGGCCGCGCTGATCGTCATGCTGGTCGCCGCCGCGCTTGGTGCGCGAGTCGGTCTCAGCAGCCAGCCGAGCGCGGCGTCGCGCTATCGGGCCTTCGCCCTGACCGTTCCCGGCTACGCCGCGGCCGCAGCGACCGGGGCGATCCTGCCCCTTCACCGCGCGCTGCGCATCGGGGGCGAAACGGTCACGCTCGACGCCTTCTATGCGACCTACCAGGGCTCGTACCTGATCTTCACGGCGGATACTGCGCGGCTGGTGCCCATCCTGCCCTATCTCAGCGCCGATGGCATGGCCGCACCGCAGAACCAAGGCGTGCCGACGGCGTCCACGCCCATCGCGTCCGATGCCATCGTGGGCTACTGGTTTCTGCCAGGGTTGCAGGTGCCATGGGTGCTCTCCACGGACCACGCGAGGACGGCACCTGCGCGTGTCACCCTGCGGGTGTCGCTCGGAACGGGCGGCTCAGCGCAGCGGATGGTCCTCAGCATCCCGCGCGGGGCCTACCGACCGCACGGCCTCGTGGCGCTGCGCCGGACCGCCACGTTCCAGGCAGGCGGGTCGGTCGTGCGCCTCGACTCCTTGGAGATGTCGAGCGCCGGCACCGTTGTGCAGGGCGCCTTCCGGGGGGCGGGTGCCGCGCCCCAGCTGCGCCTCAGGGGCTGTCCCGCGTTCGTCGCGCCGCAGGGGTGCGGCACCGGGGCGACGTGGGTCCTGCCTTTGCAGGGTGGGTGGCGCCGCTTTGTCATGGTGCTGGGTAGCCCGACACCCGCGGTGCTCAGGGCGAGGGTAGCCGAGCTGCAACTGGGCGATCTGCTCGTGGAGCACATCCGGCCGATCAGCCGCGTTCTCGCATGGCCTCCGCACGGCTTGCCGGGGCCGGGCAGCGACGGAGGCGGGCTTGCGCTCGGCCGCACGGACCAGGGGGCGGTCTCGCTTACCGCAGCCAGCCCGTACGAGGTCTGGATCGCCACCGCGAGCCGCGGCAAGGGCAAGGATGCACCGCTAGTCGACCTACGGGCCGTCGACCTCACCCTGCCGGGCGGGACCAGGGTGCAAGGACAGGTGCAGGCGGTCGCGGAGATCGGTCCCATCCGGCAGCCGAAGGGGCAGAACCTCTTCGAATACACCTTCACCGCCAGCTTCCTGAAGCCCGTACCTGCGCCCCTCTGGCATAGAACCGGCACCGCGCGCATCTCGCTCACGCTCGGCACCTACACGGCCCACACCTTCCCCAGGGGCACCGTCTGGCGGCCCTGAGGGGGCTGCCTAGCGCCCCGTCCTCTGCAACGCCGGCCGGGTCGCCTGGCGAGGCTTCGGTTCGTGGGCGAAGAGCGTGTCGAGGCCGTAACCGGGCATGGGCTCCAGGGCAAGCGTAAGCGCTAGGCCCGTGAGGCCGAGATCGCGCACGTAGAGCGACGTTCCGCCGCCGTTCACCATCAAGCCCAGCACGATCGAGAGGAGCAGCGCGACGCTGAGCCAGCTCATGGGCTTTGTCCAGGCGCCGAGGAGCAACAGGCCGCCTACCGCGAAGAGCACGTAGCCGTGGACGAGCAGAAGCGGAATGGCGGGCAGGAAGTGGAGCGGCGTCGGGATGTAGCCGACCCACTGCTGGGGACTCCAGAGTTCGCCGGCGCCGAAGTACAGTATGACGCCTGCGAGGGCGAGCCGGCCCACGAGGGCACGCCAGGGAGCCACGCGATCCATCATCGCTGCACCAACCTCACTTCTGCGTGATATAGCCTTGGGCGTCGGTCAGGACGAAGCCGTCGTCGCCGAGGTTCGCATCCTGGCCTGGGGCGTCGTCGCCATAGCTCGTCTCGATCCAGTAGGCGCGGTCGCTGGCGAGGAAGTTCTGCTGCAGTGCGGTCACGCCGCCGAGCTGGTTCGTGATCACGACCTTTCGCTCGGAAGGCGAGACCTGGCGCACGGCGATCTGGAATCCCGATTCCGCCTGGCTCAGCTGCGCCGTCGGCGTCGGATACACCTCGTACGTGAAGGGTGCGATCTGGCTCGAGCTCAGGAGGGGACCGTGGCTCGGCTTGGTCGCGGCGGCAGGTGCGCTCGCCTGCTTGGTGTGGCCGGCCTGACTCGGCGCGGCCGGCGCAGTGGCATGAGGCCCGGGCGCCGTGGCGAGCGCCACTCCCGGCACGGTCTTGGCGGAGGCGCCGTGGAGCAGGAGCAGTGCTCCCGATGCTAGGACGACGGCAAGAGCCCCAAGGTGCGCTGCGCGGACGGTCAACCTCTCATCCCTCCTGGGACACTCAGGATTGAGCATCAGCGTAAGGGACGACTCTGAGCCGAGCGTGAGGGAGTCCCGGCGCGGGATCCTCATCCGCCTCTTGGCAGGACGATGCAAGCGGTGCTATACTCGACTGCACGTGCATCGAAGGAGGTTATGCCATGCGCTGGACGATCACGGTCGCCCCTGGTCGGGGGGTCGCCCTGTCCTGCGCTTGGTCTGGCCATATGCCGCGCTGAGGGATATGCGCGCGGCCCGGCCGGTCAGGCGATGACCGGCCGGGCCCTTTTTGCGTCCCTGCCGCACCGAGAAGGAGGTTTCCCATGCTCGCGATCGATTGCGTCGACGTCTGGAAGTCCTTCCGGCCAGAAGGCGAGTCCCCGCTGCGGCGCAAGAAGCCCAAGGTTGCGGCGCTTCAGGGCATCAGCTTCGCGATGCCGCAAGGCGAATGCTTCGGCATCCTTGGTCCCAACGGGTCCGGCAAGAGCACCTTGATCCGTCTCATCTGCACCCTGCTGCTGCCGGACCGCGGCAGCCTGCGGGTGTTCGGCACCGACGTGGAGACGGCGCCGCAAGAGGTGCGCCGCCTGATCCACCGCGTCTCGGTGGAGGCGTCCTTCTTCAAGAAGCTTTCGGCGCAGGAGAACCTCGACTACGCCGCGGGGCTCTACGGTCTCGAGCGCGGTGCCGCGCGGCGGCGCGCCCAGGAGATCCTGGACCGGCTCGGACTTCCGAAGGCGAAGTACCGTGCGCCGCTCGAGGAGATGTCGCGCGGACAGCAGCAGAAGGTGGCGATCGCGCGCGCCCTTCTCACCTCCCCCACCCTGCTCCTGCTCGACGAGCCCACGACGGGGCTCGACCCGCGCTCGCGGCGCGACGTGCAGGCGTTCGTGGAGGAGATCCGCCGCGACTACCAGGCTTCGATCGTGCTCTGCACCCATGACATGCAGGAGGCCCAGCGCCTCTGCGACCGCGTGGCCGTGTTGCGCGACGGCCGCTTCATCGCCCTCGACACGCCTGATGAGCTCACGTCCCGCCACGGCGGCGGACAGGGACTCGAAGGCGCCTTCCTCGCCCTCACCGGCGAGGACCCGAACGACGAGGAGGAACAGGACGCTTGATCTCCCTGCGCAGCGAGGGACGCGCCATGGGCGCCGTCATCTCTCGCAACTTCAGCCTGATCCGACGCTACCTGGGCTGGGAAGTGGTCTTCGCCTTCTACAACGCCGTGAACGCCTTGACGATCGCGCTCATCGGCCTGGCGGAGCCAGGACCCGGACAGGACGAGCGCGTCCTGTACCTGGCGATCGGCGCCCTTCTCTGGAACTTCCTTTCCGTGCTGTTCTTCGAGATCTCGAACTCGGTGATGTGGGAGCGCTGGGAAGGCACCATCGAGTACAGCTTCATGGCTCCCGTGCGCCGCATCACCTACCTGCTCGGCGTCTGCGCCTACGCGGTGGTGTACGGCCTTGCCCGCACACTCGTGGTGCTGCTCGGCATCTTCCTGCTGTTCCACCTTCCGCTCGGCCAGGCCGACATCGCCGGCGCGCTCCTGGTGCTCGCGGCCGCTTCGCTGCCCTTCATCGGCCTCGGCCTCCTCGGCGCGATCATGCCGATGCTGTCGGCCGAGCGCGGCGCCCAGGCGACACAGGTGATCCAGGGGGTGCTGCTCCTCGTCTCCGGCATCTACTACCCCATCTCGGTGCTGCCGCACTGGCTGCAGACGCTGGCGTGGTTCTCCCCCGCCACCTACACGCTGACGGCGGTGCGCGCCGCCATGCTGCAGGGCACGGCGCCGGGCGCGCTGCTGACGACGGTGCTCGGCCTGCTGGCGGCAGGCCTCGTCCTCGTGCCGATCGGGCTCTGGGCGTTCCACATCGCGGAGCGCTACGCTCTGCGCACCGGCAAACTCAAGCGCAACGGGTGAGGCTCGGACGCTTGCGCTCCGCAGGCGAGGAGGGACACGACATGCGGGATCTGGCCGGACGCGTCGCCGTCGTGACCGGCGCAAGCCGAGAGTCCGGCGTCGGCGCCGCCATATGCAGAGAACTTGCGGGCCGGGGCGCGAGCATCTTCTTCACGCACTGGCAGCCGTTCGACGCGGCCACGGGCTTCGCGGCGGGCGGCGGCCCTGCCGCACTCGAGGAGGAGATTCGGCAGCTCGGTCCCGTCGCGTCCATGCCGCTCGATCTCGGGTCCGAAGGCGCAGCGGCCCGGCTGCTCGACGCGGCCGGCACGGCGTTGGGGCCGCCGTCGATCCTGGTCAACAATGCGGCCCATTGGGCGCCTTCGAGCTTTCGCGACCTGACGGAGGCGTTGCTCGACGCCCACCTTAGGGTCAACGCGCGAGGCGCGGCGCTGTTATCGGCGGAGTTCGCGCGCCGCTGCGCGGACCTTGGCCCAGGGCGCATCATCAGCCTGGTATCCGGTCAGGACCGCAGCGGCGAGGCGGGCAACCTGGCCTACGGCCTGAGCAAGGGCGCTCTGAGCGCCATGACGCGCTACCTCGCCGTCGAGCTCGCGCCGCTCGGCATCACGGTCAATGCGGTCGACCCGGGCCCGACGGACACGCTCTGGATGGACGACGCGACGCAGGCGGCGGTGCGCGAGCGCTGCCCGGGCGGGCGGCTCGGGCGGCCGGAAGATGCCGCGCGCCTGGTGGGATTCCTGGCGAGCGACGCCTCGGCATGGATCACGGGCCAGGTGATCACGTCCGACGGCGGCTTCTCGGTGGTCTGACCGCCAGGAGACGACCATCTGCGGCCGCGTGGCGTGTCCGCGGGGTCACCGGCCGCCAGCGCGAGGGCGGCCCGGATGCTCTCGGCAAGGGGCAGGCGGCCGGGTCCTGTCCGCTCGGGAGTCGGGCGGCGCCGGGTCCTGCCGCAAGCGGCGGGCGCATCCTGGGCGACGTGCACCCTGGTAGGCAGTTGCAGGCAGGGCGCAGGCCAGCCGTTACTCCCTTTGGCAGCGGCCTGCTACAATTGCATAGTCCGGTTGCAGGGAGGTCTTTCAGCGTTGTCGCAGCTCGGTTTCCCTCGCGCCGTCCTGGCCACCGCCTTCGCCACCATGATCGCCTTCATGGGCATCGGCGTCGTCGACCCGATCCTCGCCCTGATCGGTCACAAGATGGGTGCGACCGATGCGCAGGTCGAGATGCTGTTCACCTCCTACATCGCCGTCATGTCCCTCGCCATGCTGATCTCCGGCGTGCTCTCGACCCGCCTTGGCGGCAGGCGCACCATGCTGCTGGGGCTCGGCGTGGTCGTCGTCTTCGCAACGGTCTCGGGCCTCTCCGGCAGCGTCGGCGCACTGGCCGTCGCGCGCGGCTTCTGGGGCCTCGGCAACGCACTGTTCACCTCGACGGCGCTCGTGATCATCGTCGGCCTCTCGACCGGCGGCACCGCGCGGGCGATCACGCTCTACGAAGCGGCCCTCGGGCTCGGCATCTCCGCGGGCCCTCTGCTGGGGGGCCTTCTGGGCGGTTTCAGCTGGCGCGATCCCTTCTTCGGCACCGCCGCACTGATGCTGATCGCGCTCCTTGCCACCTTCCTGACGGTGCAGGAGCCCGCCAGGCGCGAGAAGCCGCGCACCGCCAGAGACATCTTTCAGGCGCTGGGCCACCACGACGTGCTGACGAACGCCTTGGCGGGCCTGGGCTACTCGTACGCCTTCTTCACGATCCTCACCTACTCGCCCATCTACCTGAACCTGCCGCCCCTCGAGCTCGGCTTCACCTACTTCGGCTGGGGTGTCCTCGTGGCCGTGAGCTCCGTCCTGATCGTCAACTACCTGAGACCTCGCCTGGGACCGCTCCGGCTATTGCAAGGAAACATCCTGCTCTTCGCCGTGCTGATGCTCGCCCTCGCCCTCGTGCGCGGCGTGCTGCCCGTGCTGCTGCTGATCGTGCTCTCGGGACTCTTCTGCGGCATCGCGAACGCCCTCTTCACCACGCTCGCGATCGAGGTGTCGCCGTTCAGCCGCTCGATCTCGTCGGGAACGTACAACTTCCTGCGCTGGGCAGGCGCCGCCGTCGCGCCCGTGCTCTCAGGCTTCCTGGCGCAGACGGTGTCGCCGCAGCTGCCGTTCATGGTGGCTGCGGTGATCCTGGTGGCCGCCACCGTGCTCCTCACCGCGCGGCGGCGCAGCCTGGCCGCGGCGCTGGCGGCCGAGGCGGCCGTCTATGAGGGGACCGCGACGGACTGACCGCCGCGATGCGCGCCGTGCGGGAGACCGTGTCCCGGCGCACGCCGGACTAGTCGCGGATGATACCGTGACTCGTCCCGACGAGGACCTCCTTGCCGTGCTGGTTTCTGTACACGGACCTGAGCGCGATCTCGCGCAGGCCGTCCTTTTGTGCGACATGCGTGACCGTCACCTCGCAGGTGATGGTGTCACCCGCGAAGACGGGCCGCAGGTACTCCATGACCATCTGCCGCGCGATGTAGTCGAGATCGCCGCCGAGCTTCGTCGCGAGGGACGCCGTGAGCAGGCCGTGCACCATCAGGCGCCCGCCCTCGCCCGCGTCCAGGTGATGGCGGCCCCTGTCGCCGGTGATCTCGGCGAACCGGAGGATCTCTTCCTCCGTAAACGTCCGCTGCCAGGAAAGGACGTCCCCAACGTGCAGATCCATCAGGCTGCCTCCCGCTGCGGGCAAGGTGTCGGCGGGGCCACGTGCCGTTCCCTCACGGATTCTTGGAGGCCCCGGCCCGCGATGGACTAGGCGGCTCGTTCCAGGATGAGGAACTCCCACGAGAGGCCCGCGAGCCGCCTAGTCTCCCTCCCCACTTCCCCAAAGCCCGCGCGCAGGTAGACCTTGATGGCGCGCTGGTTGAAGGCGGCCACGTAGAGGCGGAAGGTGTGCGGGTGCAAGGTTGCGCGGGCGTGCCGCAGACCTGCCTCCAGAAAGGAGGAGCCGAGGCCGCGCCCTGTATCGTCCGGCCTCAGGCCGAGGCCCACCTCCACCACCCCGTCGCTCGCGTGCAGCTCGAAGAAGCCGCGCAGGCGGCCCGCTTCGTCGCGTGCCGCCAAGAGATGCCTCGCCCGGTAGCCCTCGTCCAGGAAGAGGGACGCGTCGTCCGGGTCCGACGCCGGATCGTAGAAGGCGTAGGGTCCTCCATAGCGCCAGGCGAGGATGTCCCTGGCGTCCTCTTCGGAGAGCGGCGTGAACTGGAACACGCGCATCCCCCTCTGCCGATCCTAGTGGCGTGTGGACTACTTCGCGTAGGTCTTGAGCTGCTGGAGGTCCTGCTGCAGCACCTGTTCGTCCTGGCCGAGCCTGGACCAGTCGCCCGCCTGCATGTCGGCCTGGACGCGCCCGTTCTGCTGTACGATCGCCTGGATGAGGCGCGAGAGCGTCGTCTTGCCGGCCGGCGCGGCAGGCTCTGTGGCCTGCCCGGAGGGCTGGGCGGCGAGCTGCGGGAAGAGCTGCACGAGCGCCCCCTGCAGGGTCGGCGACATGACGACCTGGTTATTGTAGGCGACGATCACCTCGCGCAGTTCCGGCATGGCGTTGGTCGAGGCCTCAAGGTAGAGCGGCTCCACCGCGAGCATGCCGCCGGCGATCGGCAGGGTCAGGAGGTCGCCGCGGATGACCTGGGAGCCGTGCTGGTCCCAGAGCGTGATCGAGGAGGAGATCTGCGGGTTCTGGCTGATCTCCGTCTCGACCTGCATCGGTCCGGGTACCAGCGAGCCGCTCGCGAGCTGGTAGAGCACCAGGCGGCCGTAGGCCGTGCCGTCTTCCTCCGCCGCGAGCCAGCCGACCATGTTGGGGCGCGAGGGCGGCACGAACGGCAGGATGCGCATGTACTCGAGCTTCGACTGGCCGGGCAGGCGTGCGACGATCTGCTCCGACGGCATCGGCTGCGGTGTGCCGGAGTTCTCGTAGAGCTCCTGCGGCAGGGCCCAGTTGTCGTTGCCCGCGTAGAAGGTGTCGAGGTTCGAGACGTGGTAGCGCGCCAGGACCCGCGCTTGCGTGCGGAAGAGCCCGTCCGGGTACTGCAGGTGGCTGCGGATGTCCTTGGGCATCGCCGAGATCGGCTGGATCAGTCCCGGGAAGATCGCGGACCAGGCGTCGCGGATCGGGTCTTTGCCGATCGCATAGAGGTGTACCGCGCCTGTCGCGGCGTCGACCGTGACCTTGACCGAGTTGCGCAGGTAGTCGACGTCGCCGGCCACCGTATCGTAGTGCTCCGCCTCCGGCAGGTACCGCGACGAGGTGTAGCCGTCGAGCAGCCAGACGAGGCGGCCGTCCTTGCGGATGACGAGGTTCGCCTTGGGGTCGAGGGTGAGCCAGGGGGCCACCATGTGCACACGCGTGAAGATCTGGCGGTCCATGAGGTAGAGGGAGGCAGGCGTGGTCTGGCCCTGCCACAGGTAGCCGAGCCCCTGCGAGAGCGCGATCAGCAGGCGGTAGCGATCGAACGCGATGCCGGGGCCGCGATAGTTTGAAAGGGCGCTCGAGCTGCCGGTCGGGTAGTCGAACTCGCCGAGGGCGTTTGGCACGATCACCGGGTCCTGGGTCTCCTCGCCGTAGTAGATGCGCGGCTGGGCGATGTGCGTCCCAGGCAGCTGGTCCTGTACGGGCATGTTCTCGATCAGGAGCTTCGGCAGGCCCTCCTGGTCGAACTGGGTTACGCCTGCGGCGATCACGCCGTAGCCGTGGGTGTACTGCAAGAGGCTCTGCTGCGTGCCGGGGAGCGAGTAGCCCTCGTTCAGCTCGCGTGCCCCGAGGATGACCTCCATCGGCTGGCCGTGTACGGGGTAGCGATCGATCGTGACGTCGCTGAACGGGAACGCGAAGTACTGGCGGAAGGTCTGCAGCTGCGAGAGGACCTGCTGGAAGGCGTGCGGGTCCGCGAGGCGGACGTTCTGGAGCGTCGCCTGGTCGCGCTGCAGGCCCTGGGCGGTGATCGTCGCGTTGCCGGGGTACGAGAGGGCCTGCACGCCCGCGAGGCCGAACGCCTCGCGCGTCGCGGCGATGGTCGCCGCCATGTACGGACGCTCCCAGGTCTGCTGCGCGCGGCTCAGGGCGTTGCCGATCGTCAGGGCGCCGAGGCCGTAGCCGAGGACCCAGACGGCGAGTCCGCCGGCGAGCGTGTACGCCGCGACGCGCGGACCCTGCCACAGCCTGCGCGGGAACACGAGCAGGAGGAGGCCCGTCAGGGCCAGGACGGCGCTCAGGAAGGCTTGCAGCGGCAGGACGATGTGCACGGCGTAGTATCCGGCGCCAGCCACGATGACCTGTCCTGTCGACTGGTTCTGCACGGAGCTCCCGGCGAGGAGCGCGTAGCGGCCGAGGAAGACGCCGGCCGATGCGAGCCAGAGCAGGCCTGCGAGCGGCCAGCGCATGGCCCTGGCGTAGTCCGCCAAGGGGTAGCGCCGCGCGCCCGCGAGCAGAAGGCGCAGCACGAGGAGGAAGAAGAGCAGCGTCGCAAGGAGGCTGGCCGCTGCTTCGAGGGCCGGCAGGCGAAAGACGTAGAAACCGGCGTCCAGGTGCATGACCGGGTCCCGCCAGCCGAAGCTGCCGCCGTGCAGCGCGAGCAGGTAGGTGCGCCAGTCGGACCTTAGCCCGTCGCCGGCGACAAGGCCCAGGATCGCCGCCCCGATCCAGGCGACCGGGCGGGTGAGCAGCCATGCCGCCTCGCCGCGGAAGCGGAAGAAGCGGTCGAGCGGCGGCTGCAGGTTGAGCCACGGCTGGCCACGACCCGCGAGCGCCCGCTGGAAGGGCCGCAGCGCAAAGAATCCCAGCAGGCCGACGCCGACGAAACCGCCCGTGAACCACAGCACGGGCACGCCCACCAGCACCCAGAAGACCTGCGCGGCGTGCACGGTGTCGTACCACAGGAGCTGCAGCCAGAGGGCTGCGGCCCAGCGCAGCAGTCCGTAGAGCACGACGATCGCCAGGACGAGCCAGAGCCTTAGACGCAGCGACAAGGGGCCCACTCCTCCGCTTCTCTCACTGCTGGCGGGGTCGCGGCAGGTGCTGTTCGAGCCAGTCCGCCGTGGCGGCGGGGTCGCTGCAGACGAGGAACACCTCCTGCACTGATCCCGTGTGCAGGAGGAGCTTGAAGCCCGCTTCCGTACGGTACTGCACCGTGCAGTAGAGGCCGCGCGCGGGCCCCTTGCCCGCCTTGATGCGGCCGGGGATGACCCGCGTGACGCCGGGGGCCTTGGCCATCTCCTCGAGGAGCCCCTTGCCCTGGCCGAGGATGCTGTGCTCCTTCTTGAGCTTCTGCTGGCGCAGGCCCATACGGCTAGCCTGCTTGGCGCGGCAGGCGGCGGATCTCGACCTCGACGATGGATGCTGGCTCGAGCGGCCGGCTGTGCTCGCCGGTCGCCGGGTTGACGCCGACAGGTCCATCCGCGATCGCCGCGACGACTTCCATGCCTTCGCTGACCCGGCCGAACTGGGTGTAGTTCGGGCTCCTGTCCAGCTGGATCGCGGAGGGGCCGGTGCAGACGAAGAACTGGCTGCCGTTCGTGTTCGGCCCGGCGTTGGCCATCGCCACGATGCCGGGTTCGTAGGAGTGCGGCGGCGGCAGTTCATCCTGCCAGCGATAGCCCGGGCCACCGGTGCCGCGGTTCGTCGGGTCGCCCGTCTGGATGACGAACGGCGCGATCACGCGGAAGAACTCGTTGCCGGCGAAGTAGCCCTGCTCGGCCAGGAAGACGAAGTTGTTGACGGCGCGCGGCGACTCGCGGTCGAAGAGCCTGATCGTGAAGGAGCCCTTGGTCGTGCGCACCACGGCCTCGTAGGCCACGGCCGGGTCGAGGGCGTCGGCGGGGGGCGCGCTCCAGCGCAGCGGGGCCGTCATCGTGCCGCCCGCACGGGATGGACAGAGGCTATCTGCATGAGGGCTGTCTCCTTCCAAGATGCGATGCGCCATGGTCGTCCCCAGGGTACATCCCTGCGGGGCGGAGGGAAAGTGGCGCTATCACCGGGGTACGTCCGCGCGGGAAGAGAAGCGGGGCGAGCCCCAAGGCCCGCCCCGCTCCCACAGAGGCTAGTCCGCCTCGCCGGATGCTGCGGCGATCGACATGCCCTGGCCGGTCTCCCGGCCGTATACGAACCATGCGCCTGCGGCCACGAGGCCAACGAACCAGACGGCCGCGTTGAACAGGAAGTAGTCGCTCGTGCTGAGGTGCGCCGTCAGGTAGATCGCAGGGATGTAGAGACCGATCGAGAGGAAGCGCGTGATCGCGGTCCAGGTGCCGCGCACCTCCGTCGGCCAGACCTCCGGCTTCACGGTGTCCTCCGTGAGGTAGCAGACGGAGTTGGCGATCGAGAGCAGGACGAGCAGCACCCAGAAGAGGCCCATCTGGTGCGACCAGACTCCCGTCGTGACCCCGACGACGACCGTCAGCACGAACGTGGCGAGGAAGCTCCAGAACAGGAGATGGCGCCGCGACACGCGGTCGGCCAGCAGGCCGATGAAGCCGCCGACGAAGCCGACGCCCTCGAACACCGCCAGAATCGTGGGCTGGAGGTGCGGGAAGTACTGGTAGGCGAAGGTGTAGGCCACGAGGCCGAACCCGATCGTGTTGGCTGCGGCGATCAGCGTCACGACCACGACGCGGAAGGCGATCGACGTCTGACGCTTGGCGGCCGCCGACTTCGGAGGCTCCGGCTCGGGCGCCAGGGCCTTCTCCCAGTCCTCGCCCCAATATGCCTTGATCTGCTTCATGGCCTTCTCGTGCTGTCCCCGCTTCTCGAGCCACAGCACCGACTCGGGCATCGCCGCGCGCGCGAAGAGGAGGATGATGACCACGATCACGACCGCGACAGCCACGACGCCACGCTGGAACGCCACGGCCGACGCCGCGCTCGAGAAGGCGAGCACGGCCAGGATGAAGCCTCCCAGGTTGATCGCGTTGATCTCCATCATCATCGCCTTGCCGCGGTGCCTGCGCGGCATCAATTCGTGGCTGGCGACCATGATCGAGTTCATCTCGCCGCCGCCCGCCATCAGCATGAGCGCCAGCGAGATCAGCAGCAGCACGTAGGACGAGCTGAAGTAGAGCAGGATTCCCCCGACGCCGTAGAAGGCGAGGGTGATGTAGAGCGTCACCTTGCGGCCGAGCCGGTCGGCGACTGGGCCCGAGATGATGATACCGATGATCAGCCAGATCGGTGCCCAGGCCAGCAGCAGTTCTCCGAGGGACTTCGGGATGTTGACCCAGTAGACAGCGATCGAGGCCAGGGAAAATACGTAGGACTCCAGCAGAAGACCAAGCGCAAATGAGATGAACATCCAGGTCGTACGCCCGGTCCATCGGGCTTCTCCGACCCGCGATACGTTGACCAAATCGCATCCTCCTTCCGGATGGCGACCAGAGGCATGAGACACGGCCGAAGACGGCATCCCCCCTAAGGTTCCCCATCGGAGGTCGTGGGCTGCACGTCCGATCGACATGCTGCGCCCTTCGGTGCCAAGCGGCCGGCATCTATGCACCGGCCGCCCGACCAACCTGCGCGCATGTCGGGGAAATTTGGCGAATCACTTCGATCAGCAGGCGAAAGTACCTGCCAAGACATCTGTCAAAGGTGCGCCGCGGGCGTCGGCCGGGAGCCCTGCCGCCGATGGGCCGGATTCAGAGCACGACCTTGTGATGGGTGCGTGCCGCGATCGCCTGTGTCATCAGCACGCGGATGGTCGTCGTCTTACCGACGCCGTTCGGTCCGAGCAGGCCGAAGACTTCGCCGGACGCGATGTCGAAGCTGATGTCGTCGACGGCCGGGCGGCCGCCAAATCTGCGCACGAGGTGCTCGACCTCAACGATCGGGGTCGTAAGCCATCGCCTCCACTTCACGCAGCAGCCGATCGAGCAGATGCTCCAGCTGCGCCTGCTCCTCGCCGCTCAGGTTCGAGAGGATGCGCCGCGCGGCGTTGCGACGCCGCGCGGCCCAGGCTTCGAGCCGCTGCAGGCCCTGCTCGGTCAGCTCGATGCGCACCACGCGCTCGTCGTCCTCCGACCGCTGGCGCGTCAGAAGGCCCTGTCGCTCGAGACGCTGGCACGCGGTGGTTGCGGAGCTCTGCGCGATCCCGAGCTGTGCGGCCACCTCGCTCACGCTGAGATGGCCGGCCTTGCGCAGCCGCCGGAGGAGCCAGTACTGCTCCGGCGTGATCTCACCCCGACGCACGGGGTGCGTGAGCCAGCGGACCAGATGCAGGAGATCGAGGAGCTGGGCAACCAGACGCTCCGACGCCAAGAGGGGCCCTCCCCATGCTCGTTTCATGGTCCAGTATATCGATAGGCAATGCAAATGTGGTCATGGCGGGCACGAAAAAAGCGCCCGCCGGACGGCTCCGGCGGGCGCCACGCGGGCCCTGCTAGCCCTTGGCGGCGGCGAGGCGCTTTGCGACGTCGTCCCAGTTGACGATGTTCCAGAACGCCTCGACGTAGGCCGCGCGCCGGTTCTGGTACTTGAGGTAGTAGGCGTGCTCCCAGACGTCCAGGACCAGAAGGGGCACGACACCCCACTGCGTGAGGTTCTGGTGCTTCTCCGCGGTGAGCACCTCGAGCTGGCCGGCCGACGGCTCCCAGACGAGCAAGGCCCAGCCGGACCCCTCCACCGCCGCAGCCGCGGCCGAGAACTGCTTCTTCAGCGCCTCGAACGTGCCGAAATCCCGCTCGATCTGCTGGCGCAGGGCGCCAGAGGGCTCGCCCCCCTTGCCGGGACCCATGTTCTCCCAGAAGATGCTGTGCAGGAAGTGGCCGGAGCCATGGAAGGCGGCCTCGCGCTCCCAGTGCTTCACGAGGCCGAAGTCGCCGCTCTGGCGTGCCGCTTCGAGCATGTCGAGCGCCTTGTTCAGGCCGTCCACGTAGCCCTTGTGGTGGATGTCGTGGTGCAGGTGCATCGTCTGCTCGTCGATGTGCGGCTCGAGGGCGTCGTAGGCGTAAGGCAGCGGCGGCAGTTCGTAACGCAAGGGGACTCCTCCTCTGAAGATCAGGTAGGGTCTGGACGGGACCTATTGTATACTGGCCAACTCAGGAAAGGAAAGGGCAACCGACCTGCGGCGAGCCATCGATGTCCCGGCCGTCTTCCGTGCAGACTAGCACCTGTTGACCCGGAGCTAGTCTGAGGAAAGGTGGCCCTCAACCATGCGCATCGCCATGCTGCACTGGGCGTTCCCGCCGGTCGTGGGCGGGGTCGAGACGCATCTCGAGGAGCTCGGTGCGGCGCTCGTGCGGCGCGGTCACAATGTGTTCGTCCTGGTCGGCGACGACGCCGACCGCGCGGGCGCGCGCAGCCACCGCGGCATCGCCGTGGTGGGCGATCCTCTGATGCAGCCTCGCCCCGACCAGGACGGGCGCCGTCTCTACGAGATCCTCGCCCGCTTCGTCGACCGTGCGCGGCCGGACATCCTGCACGCGCACAACATGCACTACTTCTCGCCGCTGCACGTCGAGACGCTCGCGAGGCTCAAGGAGGAGTACGGGCTGCCGCTGGTGCTCACGGCGCACAACGCCTGGCACGACCGCCTCGGCAGGGAGATGCTGCGCTACCGCGACCTCTGGGACCGCATCATCGCCGTGAGCCGCTACCTGGCCGCGACGCTCGCGGCGCAGGGCTACCCGGCCGAGCGGATCGACGTGGTGCACCACGGTATCGACCCCGAGCGCTGGGCAGTCGCGGCGCCGGCCCAGGAACTGCCGCCGACCGTGTTCCACCCTGCCCGCCTGAGTCTCGACAAGGGCAGCCTGACCCTCGTGCGCGCGCTCCACCACATCCGCCGCTACCTGCCCGGTGCGCGGCTGGTGCTCGCGGGCACGGGGCCGATCGTCGACTTCGCCTCGCGCCAGGCGCGGGAGGTCGCGCTGGTGCGCCGGGAGATCCGCAGGCTCGGCCTCGAGGCGGCCGTCACCCTCGAGGCCATCCCGTGGCAGGAGATGCCCGCCTCCTTCGCGCGCTCCCATGTCGTCACCTACCCGTCGCGATTCGACGAGCCGTTCGGCATCGCCGCGCTCGAGGGCATGGCCGCAGGGCGGCCGGTCGTGGTGACCAGCGTCGGCGGCATGCCCGAATTCGTCCGGGACGGCGTGGACGGCTTCGTGGTGGAGGCGGGCGACGAACAGGCGCTCGCGGATCGGATCGGCTACCTCCTCTCGCACCCCGTGCTGGCTCGGCGGATGGGCGCTGCGGCACGCGAGCGCGCCATGCGGCGCTTCCACCTGCGCGACATGCTGGAGCGGACGCTGGCGGTCTACGAGGGAGCCGTCACGCCTCGTCGCGTGCCGCTGCGGGTCTGACGCCGCGCAGCACCCGGACCGGCAAGCGCCCCTTGCCGCCCGCCTCGCAGCGGACGCGGCCGCGCCGGTCGCGCGCGACATGGACGTCGAGGCGCCCGCCGGCCACGTAGAGACCTTCGATGTCGAGACGGTCGATGCCGGGCGGAAGGCTCGGGCGCAGCCGGATCTCCTGCGACGCGACGACCAGTCCCAGCAGCAGCGTGACGATGTGGGGCACGCTGGCCGCGGACCAGGCCTGCACAGGGCAGGCCGACGGGTAGCGCACCGGCTCGCCGCTCTCGTCCTTGGCGAAGCCGGAGAAGAGTTCTGGGAGCCGGCGCTCGCTCCTCGAGCGGGCGACGCGCAGCATGGCCTCCACGATCGCCATGGCCGGGCGCGGGTGCCCAGAGCGCCTCAGCCCCTCGGCGATCAGCACGTTGTCGTGCGGCCAGATCGAGCCGTTGTGGTAGCTCACGGGATTGTAGCGCCCCTCGCCGGCAGCCAGCGTGCGCACGCCACGACCGCTCCAGAGCGGCGAGGAGAGCAGGTCGCGCGCGAGCTGCGCCGCGCGCCCCCGCCGGGCGATGCCGGTCCAGAGCACATGCAGGCTGTTCGAGGTGAGGACGTCGATCGCCCTGTCCCTGCCGTCGAGGCCCAGGGCGTAGCAGCCGCGCGCCAGCCAGAAGTCGCGGTCGAAGTGGCGTCGCAGCTGTGCGCCGAGGGCCTCCTGGCGGCGGGCCGCGGGCTCGTCGCCGAGCGCGCGCAGGAGCCTGGCCGCCACCAGCCGGGCGCGGTAGAGGTAGCCCTGCACCTCCACGAGCGCGATCGGGCCGTCGGCGAGACGGCCGTCGGCGAAGTGCACGGCGTCCCACGAGTCCTTCCACCCCTGGTTCACGAGGCCCTCGCCGCCCTGGCGCCGGTAGCGGAGATAGCCGTGCCGGTCGACGCTCTCGTCGATCCAGCGGAGCGCCCGCCGGAGATTCTCCTCGAGATCCGTCAGCAGGCCGGGCTGTCCCCCGGACCGCACCTGCTCCTCAAGGGCGATGATGAAGAGCGGCGTCGCGTCGACGGAGCCGTAGTAGGGGAAGCGCGGGATGAGCCTCGGCACGTCTGGGCCGGGCGGCGGCCGGAACTCGTGCAGGATCTTGCCTGGGGCCTCGTCGGTTTCCGGGTCGCGACGCCGACCCTGCAGGCTGGCGAGCGCGCGCAGCGAGCCCTCGCCCTGGCGCGGCAGGCAGAAGACGCTCATGCGGCTCGCGAGCAGGGCGTCGCGGCCGAAGAGCGCGATGTACCAGGGGATGCCCGCGGCGTAGGCGACATTCGGATCGCCCGTGGGCAGGCCGATCGCGCCGCCGCGGATCGAGAGCGCCTCAAGATCCTGCAGGCTGCGGCGAAAGGCCTGCACCAGCGCCGGCCCCAGAGTGCCGCCAGCGTCGAGCACCGGACGCTGCGCAGCCGCCGCCTGGCAGGGGCGGGGCCTGGCCGGTTCGGGGGCCGGGTCGATGCCGGCCGTGACCGACAGCTCCGCCTGGCCGTGCGCAGGCAGCGCGATGCGGAACGCGAGTCCGCGCGGCGCACGCAGGTCGTGGTCATGAGGCTGCGAGACCTGCAGGCGCACCAGGAGTCCTCCCTGCTCGGGCGTCGCGCGAAAGGCGAAGCTGCCGTCGTCGAGGCACACGCCCGCGACGGGTGGCGCCCCCCTGGCGCCGGCGTCGCCGAGGGCGTTGCGCTTGACGTGGAAGACATGCGCGAAGTCACTCGCGAAATCGAGCTGGAGCCAGATCTTGTGGCGGTGCGGGCCGTAGTTGTGCAGGCGGAGCACGTCGCGAAAGGCGCCGTCAAGCAGACTGAGGCGGCGCTCGAGGACGATCTCGGCCCGCCCGTCGTGGGCGTACGCCGGCGGCGCGAGGAAGAACTGCGCCTCCTCCGGGCCGAGCGCACGTCCGCTGAGGAGCAGAGAGCGCCGCTGGCCGATCCGCCAGGCGTAACGGCTGCAAAGGCGCCGGTCGCCGGCGTAGAGCCCCTGCTCGCCGTGGCCCACCTCGCCGGCGGCGTCGAGGATCATGAATGTCTGTCCGCGGCTCAACACGACCGCGCTGAGACTGCCTTCGTCCATCGTCCTCCCCCCGGGCGCCGCGGCCTCGACCCGGCGGCCACCGCGCCCTCCCCGAGGTAGAGGTTGCCCGCTGAGGGGCTGCGTCAACAGCCGTGTGGCCGGACGGATGGGGCCATGGGGCCGACTGCATAGATTCCGTCTGCGTATCACCTGATCAGGTGGTTTGCTACAATGGTCCATGTGGTCGACGTGATGACACCGAAAGGGCCAAGTGTCGGTCCACCCGGAATAGAGCTATGAAGGAGCGTGACGCATTGCTCGACATGCACCCCAGGAGGGCCGACGACGAGGCCCAGGCGATCGTGCACCTGGACCTCAGCGTCGCGGAACTCGTGGAGCACGCGCTCGCGCGCGGCGAGGCCGTGCTGACGGCGGACGGCGCGCTGCGTGCCACGACCGGCAAGTACACCGGACGGTCGCCGCGCGACAAGTTCATCGTGCAGCACCCCGGCGACCCCATGGCCGTCGCCTGGGGCAAGGTGAACCAGCCGATCACGCCTGGGCGCTTCGAGCAGCTGCGCCGCAAGGTGGAGCACTACCTCTCGCTGCGCAGCCACTACGTCATGCACGGCTTCGCAGGCGCCGACCCGCGCCACCGCATCGCCGTGCAGGTGGTGAGCGAGTACGCCTGGCACAGCCTCTTCATGCGCCAGATGCTGCTGCGCCCGTCCGCCGGCGGGGACACCGCGGGCGGTGTGCCCTTCCGGATCCTCGTGGCGCCGGGAGTGCAGGCCGATCCGACGCTCGACGGCACGAATTCCGAAACCTTCATCGCCCTCGACTTCAAGCAGCGCATCGCACTGATCGGCGGCACCGAGTACGCCGGCGAGATGAAGAAGAGCGTCTTCACCGTGCTGAACGGCGAACTGCCGCAAGGCGGCGTGCTGCCCATGCACTGCTCGGCCAACATCGGTGAGCGGGGCGACGTCGCCCTGTTCTTCGGCCTCTCCGGCACCGGCAAGACGACGCTGTCGGCCGACCCCAGGCGCCACCTGATCGGCGACGACGAGCACGGCTGGTCGGACGACGGCGTGTTCAACTTCGAGGGCGGCTGCTACGCCAAGTGCATCGGCCTCCAGCAGGAGCGAGAGCCGCAGATCTGGGACGCCATCCGCTTCGGCAGCGTCCTGGAGAACGTCGTGCTCGATGAGACGCGGCGTCCGGACTACCTCTCGCAAGCCCTGACGGAGAACACCAGGGCCGCCTACCCCGTCGAGTTCATCCCGGGCGCGGTGCCCTCTGGCATGGGCGGTCATCCCGCGACGATCCTCTTCCTGACGGCCGACGCCACCGGCGTGCTGCCGCCCGTCAGCCGCCTCAGCGACGCGCAGGCGATGTACCATTTCCTCGCGGGCTACACGTCGAAGCTGGCCGGCACCGAGCGCGGCGTCCAGGAGCCCCAGCCGACCTTCTCCACCTGCTTCGGCGAGCCGTTCCTGCCGCTCTCACCGATGACCTATGCCCGCATGCTCGGCGAGAGGATCCGCAGCCACGGCGCTGCCGTCTACCTCGTCAACACCGGCTGGTCCGGCGGGCCGTACGGCGAGGGCAGCCGCATCGACCTCGGCTACACCCGCGCCATCGTCCGCGCGGCGATCGACGGCAGCCTGGCGCGGCAGAGCTATGTCACGCACCCCGTCTTCGGCCTTGCGATGCCCACGGCCTGCCCGGGCGTGCCGGACGCCATCCTGGACCCGAGGGGCACGTGGCGTGACGGCAGGGAGTATGACCGCGCGGCGCAGGCGCTCGCCGCGCGGTTCGTCGAGAACCAGGCCCGCTTCGACCTGGACCCCGCCATCCTGGCGGCAGCCCCCAGAGCCTGAAGCGTGGACACAAGGGAGGCGGGCCGGACGGCCCGCCTCCCTCCTCTCCCTTTCCTATTCCGCCTTGCCGGCGTCCGCCGCCGCGGCCTGCAGCAGCTCCGACAGCGGCCCTTCGCCCGAGAACACCTTGATCTTCATGCTGTCCAGCATGCGCAGCATGCCGTCGCCCATATGGCCGGTCACGACGACGTTGACGCCCTGGTCGCGCAGGAAGCGCGCGATCTGGGCGTGGTGCAGGCCATCGGCGACCTGGTCGTGCTGAAGGTCCCAGCGCACGTCGACGTGGCTCACCTGCCAGCCGTCCCCTTCGGCCTGCGCGACCGCCACGCGCCTTGCCTTGCCGAAGCCGCCGCCCACCGTGTCATCGCCGACCATCGTCGCGCAGATCACCATCATGCGGTACCCCCGTTCCCCTTGGCGTGGAGCCTGGGCTCCGTGGCCCGACTATAGCACACGGGACCGGACCGCGTTGCAGGACGGGGCCAGACGGCCTAGGCTGGAGGAAAGTCGCCGGGGGGGTCTTTGGTGGCGGACTACAAGCTGCCTGACGCCGTGCGGATCGGGCATGTCCATCTCACCGTCTCGGACCTCGCGCAGGCCGAGCGCTTCTACTGCGGCCTGCTGGGCTTCTCCGTGACGCAGCGCTGGGCTGACGAGGCGCTCTTCGTCTCGGCCGGAGGCTACCATCACCACATCGGGCTCAACATCTGGGCGGGTCGCGGCGCGACGCCACCGCCGCCAGGGCATACGGGCCTCTACCACGTCGCGATTTTATACCCAAGCCGCCGGGCCTTCGCGGGCGCCTACCTCCGCCTGCGCGCCGCCCGCTACCCGATGGACGGCGCCGCCGACCACGGGGTGAGCGAGGCGATCTACCTGCACGACCCCGACCAGAACGGCATCGAGATCTACTGGGATCGCCCCCGGGCCGAGTGGCCGCGCGACGCAGGCGGTGTCGCGATGGGCACGCGCCGGCTGGATCTCGAGGGACTGCTGGCCGCGGCGGGCGATGAGGGCGACACCGTGCGCGGCGCGGACCTGCGGGCGGCGCTCGCGAGCCTGCCCCATTTCCGCGGCGACGAGGAAGCGCTCGCGGCGGAGATCTCCTTCCCGAGCTTCGCGGAGGCGGTAGGCTTCATCGACCAGGTCGCGCGCCTGGCGGAAGCGGCGAACCACCATCCGGACATCGATCTCAGGTTCCGGCAGGTGCGCCTGCGCCTGCGAAGCCACGACACCCAAGGCGTCAGCCGCCGGGACCTGCGGCTCGCAGAGGCGATCGAAGGCCTCTTCGCCCAGCACGAGGGCCGCTAGAGAAGGCGGGAACGGGCGGCGCGGTCGCTGAACGCGAGATCCCAGATCCGTGCGTCCGGGCGCCCGGCCGCGAACGGCGCGAGGGCCCGCAGCACGGCCGGAGCGTCCGCCGGCCGCGCCAAGGCGAGCATGGTCGGACCAGATCCGGAGACGGGCATGGCAAGCGCTCCCGCGGCGAACGCGGCGTCGCGTGCGGCTCCGCACCAGTCGCAGGAATCGAGGCGCTGCTCCTCGTGCAGGCGATCGGCCGTCGCCTCGCGCAGGAGCGCGTAGTCGCCCTCGATCAGCGCGTAGACCAGGAGCGACGCGCGGCCGACGTTGTGCACCGCGTCCTCGCGCGCCACCAGTCGCGGGAGCGCCGCGCGGGCGCTCGGCGTCGAGGTGGCGCCGCCGGGGTAGAGCGCGATCGCGCGCAGCGGCGGCGCGGGAAGGCGGCGCACGATCGGGTCCGCGACGCCGCTCGCGATCGTGACGCCGCCCATCAGGCACGCCGCGACGTTGTCGGGATGACCTTCGATGCCCGCGGCGATGCGCAGCGCTTCGCTCATCGCGAGCGGCCGTTCGAGAAAGAGGCCTGCGGCGGTCAGGCCAGCGCAGATCGCGCTCGCGGAGCTGCCGAGGCCGGAGCGGAGCGGCAGCATCTGCGACACCTCGACGCAGACCTCCGGCGCAGCTGCGCCGCGCGCGGCGAAGGCGGCGGAGAACGCGGCGAGAAACAGGTTGCGCCCTGGCGGCTGCGTCAGACCCTCGGGCCAGACGTAGCCGCCGGCCCCCTCGCGCACGAGAAAGCCTGCCTCGAGATCCAGCGCCGCGCCGAACACGTCGAAGCCCGGGCCGAGGTTCGCCGTCGTCGCGGGCGCGAAGACCTCGGCCATCATAGGCCGAGCGCCTCGCGCAGGCGGGAAAGGTCGGCGGGGAGCTCGCGGATCGCGTCCGCGCCTGCGTTGCGCAGGGCGGTGTCGGGATCCTTGAGGCCGTTGCCCGTCAGCACCGCGACCGCGGTCTGTCCCGGCAGCGCGTGCCCCAGGCGCCTCAGCTTCAGGAGCCCCGCGACCGACGCCGCGGAGGCCGGCTCGCAGAACACGCCGGCAGAGCTCGCGATCAGCGACTGCGCCGCGAGGATCTCCTCGTCGGAGACGGCCCAGAAGCCGCCTCCGCTCTCCTCGACGGCCGCGACCGCGGCCTGCCAGCTTGCGGGGTTGCCGATGCGGATGGCGCTCGCGACCGTCTCCGGCGCCGCGACCGGCGCCCCGCCAACGATCGGGGCCGCGCCTGCCGCCTGGAAACCGAGGAGCTGCGGGCGGCCCGACGTTCTGCCCGTCTCGAACCGGCGGCGAAAGCCCTTGTTCCAGGCCGTGATGTTGCCCGCGTTGCCGACGGGGATGGCCAGGAGATCCGGCTGGCGCCCGAGTTCGTCCACCACCTCGAAGGCCGCCGTCTGCTGGCCCTCGATGCGGTAGGGGTTCAGCGAGTTGACCAGCGTGAACGGCTCCTTGGCCGCGATCTGCCGCACCATGCGCAGGGCCTCGTCGAAATTGCCGTCGATCGCCAGCACCTCGGCCCCGTACATGACGGCCTGGGCTAGCTTGCCGAGGGCGATCCGCCCCTGCGGCACGAC
>Ga0080006_1198903_pt1 | contig 67181 bp, 55 predicted proteins | sample RS3BMetagenome_FD_69209 | JGI IMG/M metagenome (GOLD analysis project Ga0080006, IMG submission 69209) | Ferric oxide microbial mat and aquatic microbial communities from Rainbow Spring, Yellowstone National Park, USA - RS3B (SPADES... ... | reverse complement strand
GAAGGGTGTCCAGTGGTTGACCTCGGCGGTGTGCTGCGCCTTGGCGAACTGCCAGGCGAACATGCTCGACGCCCCGAGATAGCGTGCCTTGCCCGCCCGCACCACGTCGTGCAGCGCCTCCATCGTCTCTTCGATCGGCGTCCGGGGGTCCCACCGGTGGATCTGGTAGAGGTCGACGTAGTCCATGCCGAGGCGGTGCAGCGACGCGTCGATGGCGGAGAGGATGTGCTTGCGCGACAGGCCCCCGCCGTTCTCGCCCGGGGTCATCGGCATGAAGACCTTGGTGGCCACGACCATCTCGTCACGGCTCAGGAGCGCGCCGAGCAGCCGTCCGGTGGCCACCTCACTGGCACCCTTCGAGTAGGTGTCCGCGGTGTCGAAGAAGGTCACCCCGCCCTCGACCGCGGCCCGGACGATCGGAGCGGCGGCCTCTTCGTCCAGCGCCCAGGGTCGGTCGCTGTCGTTGCCGAAGCTCATCATGCCGAGACAGACGCGTGACACGCGGAGCCCGGTCTGTCCGAGGTTGACGTAGTCCATGGTCGCTCCCTCCGGGCGGTGTCGGTCCCGGCCCGGTCCGAGGTTACCCACCGGCCCGCCCCCACGCCGACCCGGACCGGAGCCGGCCGCTAAGGTCCGCCCGGTGATCGATGACGAGCTCCTTCTCATCGCCGTGCACGACAACGGGGTGCGCCGGTTGCAGCACGCCTACGCCGATGCCGTCAACCGCCGGGCCTGGTCCGACCTCGACGGGCTCTTCCTGGCCGACGCGGAGGTGGTGATCGACACCCGCAGCGGTCCGCCGCTCCGGCTGGTGGGCGGCCGGGAGGTGGGGGTGTTCATCGCCGCGGCCATCGCCGGCTTCTCGTTCTTCGAGTTCACTATCCTCAGTGCGCACGTGGCCTTCCCCGACGGGGCGGGATCCGGACGGGCGGAGGGACGCCTGTACCTCTGCGAGCACAGGGTCGGCCGCGACGGAGGGAGGTGGACGAACGCGTTCGGCGTCTACCACGACACCTACGCGTTCGACGGCGGACGCTGGAGGTTCTCCTCCCGTCGGTACCACTCCCTCGCGCGCCACGCCCCCGAGCTCGAGGTCTTCCCGTTCCCGGACCCGCCCCCGCTGGACCTCACCTCCCCCGCCGGCGGGAGCGGACCCCCGGCCGATCCTCCGGGAGGCACCTGACGGCTTCCCCCCGGCGCCCGCCGCACATGGCAAGATCATCCCGATGAAGGTGGTGCTGGTCCGACACGCCCAGGCCGGGGGCAGGGAGGCGTGGGGCGGAGACGACCGGGACCGGCCGTTGTCGGCGAAAGGGGAGCGGCAGGCGGCCCTCCTGGTTCCCGTGCTGTCCGGGTTCGTCCCGGGGCGGATCCTGTCGAGCCCGGCGGTGCGGTGCCTCCAGACGGTGGCGCGGACAGCGACGCTCGTGGGAAGGGACGTCGAGCCGGTCGAAGCCCTGGCCGAAGGGCACGCCGGCGAGGCGGTCGCCCTGGTGGAGCGGTTGGCCGGTGGCACGGTGGTGGTCTGCACCCACGGCGACGTCGCCTCGGCACTGCTCGAGGCCTGCCGGACCGGTCCCGCCACCGGACCCCCGCTCCACATGGGCAAGGCGGAGGTCCGCCTGCTCCGGCGGAGATCCGGTGTCTGGACGGCCGAGGGGCCGTTCTCGCTGTCCGGAGAGGTCGCACCGCCGGTCGCCTGACACCAGGGAGCGCGGGTCCAGCGGGCGGTCGGAGCGGGGGTCCGGCAGGCTGAACCGGTACGCTGGTGGCGTCATGGACCACCCCGACCGGTTCGATCCGGCATCCGTCGGCGCCTTCTGGGTCCTCGACCACCGGTTCGATCCCGTGACCCGCGAGGTGACCCTGCGCTACGCCTTCGACCGCGGCCCGGCCTTCGAGGAGTCGGTGGTCTTCGAGACCCAACCGCGCTCGGACTGGCGCGGTCCCGCCGCCGGGTTCGATCGGGCGCTGCTCCACCTGCAGATCGCCGCCGGCACCAGCTACTACAAGGCGGCGGCCCCGCCGTTGGTCGAGGTCGTCGGCGCGGACCTCCCGGGCTGTGAGGCCGAGTTCCACCGCCGCCTCTACGACGACGGGCTCCGGGAGTTCGCCATCGCCAACGGGCTTCCCGTGCCGCTCTCCGTCTCGGTCCGGTCGTCCGGGGCCGTCGCGGAGGGCGTGGATCCGGCCGGACCGCTGCCCACCGGGAGGAAGGTGCCCGCTCACGATCCGACCGCCCGTCCGGGGGGCCTGGCGGTCCCGATCGGAGGCGGCAAGGACTCGATGGTCCTGATCGAGGCGCTCCGGCCCTTTGCCCCGACCCTCTTCGCCGTGAACCCCCACCCGCTGGTCGAGGAGCTGGCCGCCGGCACCGGGCTGGACCTGGTGGTCGTCCGGCGCCGCCTCGACCCGTCGCTGGCGGTGCTCAACCGCTCGGGGGCGATGAACGGCCACGTACCGATCACCGCCATCGTCTCGCTGATCGCCGTGGTGGGGAGCTTCCTCTACGGCTACGACGCGATCGCCATGGCCATCGAGCGCTCCGCCAGCGAGGAGACCCGGGTCGTGGGCGGTGTCACCGTCAACCACCAGTTCTCCAAGGGAGCGGAGTTCGAGGGCCTGCTCCGGCACCTCGTCACCAGCGCGATCGACCCCGGCCTGACCTACGCGTCGGCCCTGCGCCCCTACTCGGAGCTCGCCATCGCCCGGGCGTTCGCCGGGCTCACCGCCTACCACCCGACGTTCTGTAGCTGCAACCGCGCCTTCCGGCAGGACGCGGCCCCGGACCAGCGGTGGTGTGGTGACTGCCCGAAGTGCCGCTTCGTCGGGCTGATGCTGGCACCGTTCCTGACCCCGGCGGCCGTGTCGGGGATCATCGGCCGCGACCTGTTCGCCGACCCCGGACAGATCGTCGGGTTCGCGGCACTGATGAGTGACGAGGACAAGCCGTTCGAGTGCGTCGGCGAACGGCGCGAGTCGGCCGCCGCCATCCGGATGCTGTCCGAGCGGCCCGAGTGGAGCACCACCGCGGTGGTCCGTGCGCTCGCGCCACGGGCGCGCGCACTGGTCTCCGCGTCGGAGGTCGCCTCGCTCCTCGTGGCGGAGGACGGGTCCGCCTTCCCGGATCCGTCGGTGGCGGCCGCAGTCGACCGGGCGCTCTCCCCGGCACCGTGATCCTCGACGAGCTGACCGGCCGGAGGGTGGCGGTCTGGGGGCTGGGGGTCGAGGGCCTGGCCGTGGTTCGGCTGCTGGAAGCCAGGGACGTGCATCCGCTCCTCGTCGACGACGCCGCCGCCTCCGGTCTCCCCGGAGGGCCGGGCGACTCCGGCATCTCGGGGGTGGCGACGGTGCTTCTCCCCTCGGCCGTGGACTGGGGTGCCGTCGATGTCGTGGTCCGCTCCCCGGGGGTCAGCCGTTACCGGCCCGAGCTGAGAGCCGCCACCGCCGGCGGCACCGTGGTCACCACCGCGATGGCCCTGTGGCTGGCGGAACACGGGGACCTCCCTGTGCTGGCGGTGACCGGCACCAAGGGGAAGAGCACCACCGCCACCCTGGCGGCGTCGGTGCTGGCACACAGCGGGCGTGCGGTGGACCTGGTGGGGAACATCGGCCGACCGGTGACCGATCTCTACGACCGGCCGCCGGTGGACGCGGTGGTCGTCGAGGTGTCGTCCTACCAGGCCGCCGACGTGACCACGACTCCCGGTGTCTGCGTGCTGACCGGCCTGGCGCCCGACCACCTCGATTGGCACGGGGGGATCGAGCCGTACTATCGCGACAAGCTCCGTCTGTTGACGGCCGGTCCGCCCGGAGCCCTGGCCGTCTTCGCCGGGAGCCACGAGGCGGTCACCCGCACCGCCGACCATCCCGCCCGGTCGCTCTACGGACCGACCGGGATGGTCCGGGTCGACATCGCGGGGATCGTCGGGGTCCACGGCGAGCCGATCGTCGACTCCGCCCGGCTACGGGTGCCCGGGGCCCACAACGTCGCCAACCTCTGCGGCGCGTTGGCCGGGGTCACCCTGCTCCTCGGGGCACCGCCCTCCGCCGGAGCGGTGGCACGGGCCGTCGACGGGTTCGAAGGGCTCCCGTCCCGGTGCCGGACGGTGGGGGAGCGCGACGGTCTCACCTTCGTGGACGATGCCCTGGCATCCAACCCGACCGCCACCGCCGCGTCGATCGCCGCCTTCGACGGCCGGCCCCTCACGGTGATCCTCGGAGGGTCCGACCGGGGTGTCGACCCCGGTCCGGTGGTCGCAGCGCTGGCATCCCGGCGACCGAGGCCGGGGGTGGTGGTGATGCCTCCGGGTGCGGCCCGGATGGCCGGTCCCCTGGCAGATGCCCAGGTCGTGCCCGCCCTCGGCGCCGACCTCGAAGAGGCGGTGGACCTGGCTGTCTCGAGGACCCCCCGGGGGGGCGTCGTGCTCTTCTCGCCGGCGGCTCCGACACCCCCGGGTGACGGCGACTACCGGACGCGTGGTCGCCGGTTCGCCGCCGCCGCCGGCCTCGACGGTCCTACGATCGGGAGTGGAGGCGACGGGACGACCGGGGACCCGGCTCCGGAAGAGGGGGAGCGGCCATGACCGAGGTCACCATCGTGGGCGACGAGGTCCGTACCGTCGCGGGGTCGGTCGGGCCCGGCACCCTCCTGGTGCCGCCGGCATCCCTCCCGGATGCGGTGGGGTGGGAGCTCAAGCCGTCGGGTCTGTGCCGCGGCGATGTCTGCGTGCCGGTCGCCAACCCCGCCGGGCTCCTGGTCGACGGGATGGTGGACCTCGCCGCGGTGGCCACTGCGCTGGGACGTGAGGTGGTGGTGGATCCGGCCGCGGGACTGGTTGCCTTCTCGCTCCCGAGCGAGGAGCGACGGCGCGCCCTCGAGGGCCTTCGGGCGCCCGCAGTCACCCTTCCCGACCTCGACGGGTCGCCTCACCGGTTCGACGAGTGGCGCGGCCGCAAGCGCCTCCTGGTCGCCTTCTCCAGCTGGTGCGGCTGCCGCGAGGACCTCCCGGGTTGGCAGGCGCTGCACGACGAGCTGTCGCCCTACGGGTTCACCGTGATCGCGGTGGCGATCGACCACACCCCCGAGGTGGTCCGGCCGTTCACCGACGGCATCTCGTACCCGGTGCTCTACGACCCCCAGCACCTGCTCACCGAGCTCTACGCCATCTCCAACGTTCCCACCGTGGTGTGGATCGACGAGGAGGACCGCATCGTCCGCCCCAACAGCTACGCCTTCGGCACGGACACCTTCGCCTCGTTCACCGGGGTGGAGGCGGCGCCGCACCTCGACGCGGTCCGGTCCTGGGTCCGCCACGGGGTCCTTCCACAGCCGGCGGACGAGGTCCGCGGATCGGTCGCCGACCTCTCCGACGACGAGGTCCGGGCCCGCCTCCACTTCCGGATCGCGTCCGAGGCCCACCGCCGCGGAGACGGAGACGTCGTCCGGGAGCATCTGGCGCTGGCGACGGCGCTCGCGCCGGATGACCTCACGGTCTGGCGGGCGGCGATGCCGCTGCTCGGCGAGGATCCCTTCGGGGACGCGTTCTTCGAGCGGTACGACCGGTGGCAGGCGCAGGGCAGCCCGTTCCACGGGCTCCCCGCGCTCGGTCGGGACGGTCCCGACGGAGCAGTCCGGGGCTGACCGGTCCCGACCCCGGGAGGGTCGGCCCGGCGGGCGGAGTGGCCGGAGGTCGCTGGGGGTCCTACGGGGTCAGCGCGTGCCGGGTCACCGGGCCGAGGTCACCGCGCCGCGGTCACCGCAGACGCCACTCGTGTCGCCGGCCCGACGCGAAGGAGCGCTGTCCCTCCGCCAGCGAGCCGACGTCGTTACCGAGCCCCACGAAGGCGTAGCCGAGCGCAAGGGCCTGGCCCCGACTGAGCTCCCGGCCGGCCCACAGCGCCCGGAGCGACCCTTGGACCGCGAGCGGCGGGGAGGCGGCGATGACCTCCGCCGCCCACCGGGCCCTGCCGTGCAGGTCGGCGAGGTCGGTGGCCAGCTCGGAGACCAGGCCGATCTGGTGGGCCCGTGCGGCGGAGAGCCGCTCCGACGCGCCCAGGAGCGTGAGGCGTGCGAGCTCCCCGAACGGGAGCCTCCCGGTCATCTGGAGGGGCTCGAACGCTGCGGCCATTCCGTAGGTGACGTGCGGATCGAAGAAGGTGGCCGACTCGGTGGCGATGACGAAGTCGACCTCGCCGAGGAGGTAGAACGCCCCACCGCACGCCAGCCCGTTGACGGCGCCGATGACCGGCTTCCAGAGGTCGCAGGTCTTTGGTCCGAGGTCGCTCCCGGGGTCGTCGAACATGAAGGGCGTGCCGACCGGCCCGACGGCTGCCGCCGGGTCCCCGTCGTCCCCCGTCCCGCTCCCCAGCGCCTCGTTGCGGTCGATGCCCGTGCAGAAGGCCTTGTCACCGGCGCCGGTGAGCACCACCACCCGGACCGCGTCATGGCGCCGGAGGGCCCGCCAGAGGGTGCGCAGCTCGCGCTGCATGGTGGCGTTGAACGCGTTGTGCACCTCGGGTCGGTCGAGCGTCACCCAGGCGACTCCGCCCGATTCCTCGTAGCGGAGGGTCTCGAAGGATGGGATGGTCGACATGGTGGGCACGGTCCGTTCTCACTCGACCCGGGCGCGCCTGTCGACCCCGGGCTGGCGCGCTACGGTGCGCAGCGGGCACACTACCGCCCCGCCACGAGGGTCGGCGGAGTGGGATGGGAGGTCGGAGGCGGTGACAGAGGACGTGCTGGACGGGATCGTGGGCACCCGGACGTCCCACGTGGTGGTGACGGTCGAACGGGGCCACGTCGCCACCTTCGCGTCCGCGATCAAAGACGACAGCCCCGTCTACCGGGACCCGCATGCCGCGTCGGCGGCCGGCCTGGCGGGGATACCCGCACCGCCGACCTACCCGTTCGTGATGGAGCACAACGGCGCGTATCCCGAGCTGCAACCGCAGGACGCTCCCACCGGCAGCGCGGTGGTGACGGCGTTGGCACCGCTGGTCGCGGGCGGCGGGCTCATCCTCCACGGCGAGCAGGAGTTCGAGTACCACCGTCCCGTGTTCGCCGGGGACGTCCTCGAGGGGATCGGTACGGTGACCGATGCCTACCGCAAGGAGGCCAGGGGGAACACGATGACGTTCGTCGTCGTCGAGACCGTCTGGACCGACCACGCCAGCGGGGAGCCGGTCTGCACCTCCCGCATGAACGTCATCCACCGGGCCTGATGGCGGACGCGACCGGCGACGGCCCGTCCGGCGACGTGGTCCGGAACGACGCGGACGGGGTGGCGTGGATCACGCTCAACCGACCGGCTGCGGGAAACGCCCTGACTGCGCCGATGCGGGACCAGATCGTGGCGTGGCTCCACGAGGCGTCGGCGGATCTGGCCGTCCGGGCCGTGGTGCTGACCGGCTCCGGCGACAAGGGCTTCTGCACCGGAGCGGACCTCCGGCCGCAGCCGACCGCTCCGGACCGGCCGCACCGGGCGCCCCCGCGGGCGGTGGGAGAGGCGGCCCGCCTGATCCGGAACGGGTGGCAGCGCCTGATCGGGGCGGTTCTCGACTGCGAGAAGCCGGTCATCGCTGCCGTGAACGCCACCGCCGCCGGCGGAGGGATGCATCTCGCCCTGGCCTGCGACCTCGTCCTGGCCGCCGAGGAGGCGCGGTTCATCGAGGTGTTCGTGCGGCGCGGGATCGCTCCCGATGCCGGAGGCGCCTACCTCCTCACCCGCCTCCTCGGCCCCCAGCGGGCCAAGGAGCTGTTCTTCTTCGGGGACGACCTGACGGCCCGCGACGCGGAGCGCCTCGGTCTGGTCAACCGGGTGGTCCCGCGGGCGGAGCTGGTGGATCTGGCCGGAGCGTGGGCCCGCCGCCTGGCCACCGGCCCCACCGTCGCCATCGCCGTCGCCAAGCACCTCACCAACCGTGCCCTGGAGTCGGACCGGTCCGCCGCGTTCTGGGAGGAAGCGGTCGGCCAAGAGCTGGTGACGGGGACCGAGGACTGCCGCGAGGGACTCGCCGCGTTCGCCGAGCGTCGGCCGCCGGTCTTCCGGGGATGGTGACCGTGCCGAGGGGGGCGCCGGCGCCGGATGGGATGGCAACGGTGCCGGATGCAACGGTGACCGTGCCCGCCCGTTCGTACCGGACGTCGGGCGGGACCTGATGCGGGGATCCGTCACCGTCCACATGTCCGCCCCGGCGGAGCGGATCTGGGACCTGGTGAGCGATGTCACCGCCATCGGCCGCTATAGCCCCGAGACCTTCGAGGCGGAGTGGCTCGACGGGGCCACCGGACCGGCGGTGGGGGCCCGCTTCCGCGGGCATGTCCGGCGCAACGGGCGAGGGCCGGTCTACTGGACGACCTGCACCGTCCTGGTCAGCACGCCCGGGCACGAGTTCGCCTTCGGGGTGGGTGCGCCCGACCGGCCGTTGAACGTGTGGCGGTACCGCCTCGAGGCCGCCGGGGGCGGCACCGACGTGACGGAGTCGTTCGAACTGGCCCGGACGCCGCTGCTGCGGCTGTACTGGGCGCTGCTAGGGTGCTCGCGGGGTCGGACCAACCGGGAGGGGATGCGGTCCACGTTGGAGCGGATCCGCCGGGAGGTCGAGTAGGGGCCGTCGAAGGGTCAGCGGTCGACGGGACGGCGCGGGACGGGCGAGAGCAAGAGAGAGGTCGACCAGGTGCTGTGGTTCGAAGATGTCCAGGTGGGGGACGAGGCCCCGGTACGGGCGCACGTGCTGACCCGGACGGACCTGGTCGCCTACGCCGGCGCCTCGGGGGACTTCAATCCGATGCACCACGACGAGGTCAAGGCGGTGGCGGCCGGCCAGCCGAGCGTGTTCGGGCACGGGATGTTCTCGATGGGGCTGCTCGGCGCCGCCCTCACCGACTACGTGGGCGCCGGTGCCGTCCGCCGCTTCCAGGTGCGGTTCGCCAAGCAGACCTGGCCGGGCGAGGAGCTCCGGACCAGCATCGTGGTGCGGGGCACGCGGAGCGAGGAGGACGACCATCTGGTCGACTTCGACGTCCGGCTCCACAACGCCGTCGGCGAGGGGAAGGTGGTGGGCCAGGCGACCGCGGCGGTCCCGGTCCGTCCGTGAACGGCCGGTGACGGCCCGGCACCGTCATGCCCGTCGTACGGGGTTCCGGCGCCGGGCGGTGGTCGCCGTGGCGGTGCTCGCCGTCGTCATCTCGACCGCTCTGGTGGCGGCGGGCGCTGCCGGGTCGGGCGGCACGACGGCACCGGGGGCGGTGTCGCTCGGCTCTGCCCCGTCCACCGGTGGCGTCGCCGTCCCCTACCAGTTCATTGCCAAGGCCTACACCGAGTTGCTCGGGCGGGGTCCGACCGGGCCCGAGTGGTCCTCGGCGGTGGCCTACTTCGTCCGCCATGGCTGTACGGCATCGAGCCTGTCGTCGTTCGGCACCGGGATCGTCGGTTCCCGGGAGTACGCGGCCGACTACCCGGGATCGGACCCCGCTCCCATCGTGCTCACGCTCTACCGGTTCATCCTGAACCGCGAGCCGGGTCCCGGCGGGTTCGTCACGACCCGGGACGCCCTTGCGCGCGGGGTGTCTCCGGTGGCCGAGGCGACCGCCCTCTTCTCCGGTGCCGAGTTCACGGGGACCACCGAGCCCGCCGTGTGCAACCCCGCCGATCCCAGCGACTTCTTCGGCGAGCCGGGCGATCTGACCGGCCATCCGGCCATCCAGACCCCCGGGAGCGGGGCGCCCGGGCCGGACAGCCCCGAGGCGGTGCTCCAGCGGCGCCTCGACGAGGCGGCGTCCGGGGATGGGACGGTGTCCCTCCCCGCCCGCCAGGTGGTCGGGCTGACCACCACGTTGGTCGTCCCCCGGGGGGTCACCTTGACGACGGTGGGCGGCCCCGATCCGACGCGGTACGCGGACATGGCCCGGCTGGTCCGGGTGACCGGCTATGCGGGTGGCGCGTTGGTCCAGGTGGGACCCGGCGCCCGCCTGGAACACGTATGGGTGGACGGTCAGCGCGACGCACCGGACCCGAACGACCCGTCGGTCTTCAACGTCCGCATGATGGGCGGGGCGGGGACCACGGTCCGGGACGACCGTCTCGGCAATCCGTACGGAGCCTCCAACCTCGAGGCCGACGGCGCCTCGTCCGGGGTCGGCGGCGCGGTGGCATGTTCCCACAACGTGATCTCGGACAACCTGGTCGAGGCCTACGCGACCGCGCACACCGTCCCCCAGGGGCAATCCTCCTCCGACCACCCGGAGGCGGACGGGCTCGGGATCTACTGTCACGACGCCCGCGTGGTGGGCAACACCCTGGTCGACGTCAGCGACGCCGGCATCGTGTTGTTCGACGGCGCCGCCTTGGGGGCGACGGCCCCGCCGCAGCTCTCGGTGGTTTCGGGCAACACCATCATCTCCGCGGGGAACTCGATGTACTGGGGGATCGTCACCGATCCGGGCTACTCGCTGGCGGCCGTGGGGCACCCCGGTGGCGATCCCGCCGGGGTGACGAGCCGCCGGTATGCGGCCGGCGGGCACTCCGTAGAGATCACCGGCAACCGGATCTGGTCGGGCGACCGGACCCATATCGACGTGGTGCTGGCCGTCGGGACCCACGCCCTGTTCGGTTCGGTGCTCCATCAGGACTGCTACCTGCCCAACCGGGCGGGGGTGGCCGCCTGTGGCGGCGGCCGGAACCTCCTGGGGGGCATCTGGAGCGGCAACTCCAGCGCGGGCCAGCTGGTCGAGGTCGAGATGGGGATCTACGTCGGCGGCGCGGACGGCGCGACGGTGACCGGGAACCGCTTCCCCGACGTGGTGGAGGTGACTGGGGGCTCGTGCCCGAAGCACCCGGTGGTGGTGGTGACCGGCAACGGGGGATCCACCGACTTCGCACGGCATCTCCGGATCGACGTCCCGTTCTTCCGGGACACCACCGCCGCCAGTGACATCTGCGTGACACCGACCTACTGATCCCGGGCGGACAGCCACCGGTCCGCCCCGGATCCGGTCGTCCCGCGAGTCAGCCCGCCTTGCCCGGTGACGGGACGAATCGCACCACGGTCGGTCCCCACGGCCCGAGGAAGGTCGATCCCGCTGGCGCGGCGCCAGCGCCGTCGGCGGGCCCGGGGGCAGGGTCGGTGAACACCAGCTCCGCGTGGGGCCCCGGACCGGCGACAGCCCGCGACGTGAACATGAACGCCCAGGCCGGCTGGACCTTCGGGTCGTCTCCCCGGTCGGTGAGCGCGAGCATCACGCCGGCCACCACTGGCCACCGGTCCGCGTTACCGATCACCAGCAGTACCGATCGACCGGACGCCGCTGCCAGGCGGGAGGACGCGAAGGCGGTGATGGCCGGGACCTGGCGGTCGGGTGCGGCGGAGGACCAGGGCACGTCACCCAGCTGTCGGGCGAAGAGGCCGATCGGGACGACGAGGACCAGGGACGCCACCACCGCGGCACCGAGCCGCACGGCTCCCGTCGCGTGCCGCCGACGGATGTCGGGATCGGAGAGACCGGCGACGAGGATGCCGAGGGCGATCCAGGCGGGGACGGGGAGGAAGACGGCCCACAACATGAGGTAGGAGTAGACGGGCCCGACGATCCGCATGGCGGCGACCAGGGACGCCACCAGGCCCACGAGGGACACGAGCCCGAGCCCGAGCGCGAAGGCGTGCCGCCGACGGGCTGCCCATCCGACCGCCAGAGCGGAGGCGACGAGCGAGGCGGCGAGGACGGCCTGTCGGGCGGTGGACGCGTTCGTGAACGTGGCCGTTGCCGGGACGGACCCGAACGGGACGACGCTCACCGTATTGGCGACCACGTGCCAGGCCTGGAGGAACGAGTGGTTCGAGCCGGCCGTGCCCGCACCGGTCTGCGGGGTGGTGAAGAAGTGGACGAGCCGGGAGATGTTGCCGGGATGTCCCGTCACCTGCTGGACGAGTGGTGGGATCCACGCCGCCGCCACGACGGCGGTGCCGGCCCCTCCGAGCGCCCAGGCTGCCCACCGACGCTTCGGCCGGTGCGCTGTTCCGCCGGGCGCCGCCGCCGGCAGCGCTGTTCCGCCGGGCGCCGCCGAACGCCGGGCATGCGCGTGGGCGGACCGGTGTCGATGGCCTCCGGCCGGCTGGCGGAGTCGCCGGAATGCATACCCGCCGACGGCACAGACCGCGGTGGCCCCGACCACCGGGACCGTGCCGATGTCGGTCTGGACGAGGTAGGTGCCGACCAGCGCCACCCCGACCACCGACGGCCCGGAACCGGTGCAGGCCGCTGCTGCCAGCACGACCATCAGGAGGACGGTGGCACCTTCGAGGTTGGGGTTCCATAGGGTCTCGAACGAGAGGGCGCCGAGGGCCACCGCCACCAGACCGGTGGGGACGAGGGCCCACCGCGCCGCCCACTCGCCCCCGAAGCGCCGGATGACGACGAGGACCAGGCAGAGCGAGACGCCGTTGAGAAGGAGGGAGTCGGCGAGCAACGACCACGGGCTCCCGCCGGTGAGGGCATAGAGCGGGGCGAAGAGGTAGAAGAGCGCAGGCCCAAGGTGACTCCAGCCGAACCGCGAGTACGGGCCGAGCGTGGCGTGGAACCTGGTGGCCTCGTGGACCTGGAGGGCCAGGACCGCCTGGTCCCCCCCGAACACCAGGGGGGTCCCCGAGGACGTCGCCAGGTGGACCAGGCCGACGAGCACGGCTGCAGCCATGGCGGCCGCCGCCCACGGCCAACCGGCGGCCGACCCGCGGCCCGACCGACCGATCCCCTCCGGGTCGCCGTCGCTCCCGCGGCCGTCCCCGTGGCCGGGTTCCGGGCCGGTGTCGGATGCTCCGGCAGGTCCAGGGACGCCACCGGCGGGCCGTGCCATCGGAGCACAATAGACGCACCGTGGATCCCCGTTGGCGTCGGTCGCCACTGGTAGCATCACCACCTGGAGTTCCGTCCCGCGACCGGGCTCTGACTAGGGTCGGGGGTGCGCGCCGCCGGCTGTGAGCCCTGGTGCCGGGAGGGATCGGGCGGTGGTCGCTGCGGCGGCGGACGCGGGCCCGCGTGATCGGTCCCGCAGCCGTCGCCGGTACGTTGAGCGGGTGAGGGAGCGGGTGAGGGAGGGCAGGTGATCCGATCATCGTGGCGCGGTGGCCGGCACCGCCCAGCGCTCGCGTCCCTCTTCCTCTTCGGCACCGCGCTCGCCACGGCGTCGACCCTGCTGACCTCGTGCGGGAACGCCCCGCTCGTCGTGGCCAGCCACTCCGGGGACCTCGACGGCGTGACGCCGACCACGATCACCGTGGGTGCCATGGCGTCGCTCAGCGGCATCGCCAGCTCCGATTTCGCCCCGGTGGTGACCGGGGCTCGGATCTACTTCGACCAGCTCAATGCCCACGGGGGCGTCGGTGGGCGCAAGATCGTCTACCGGCCGATCCTCGACGACGGCACGTCGCCAAACGGCGACCTGTCGGCGGCCCAGCAGCTCGTCCAAGACAAGGTCTTCGCGGTGGTCGGGGTCGGCACCCCGTTCTTCACCGGGGCGTCGATCCTCCAGGCCCACTCCGTGCCCACCTTCGGGCTCCAGGAGAACACCAACGCCCAGTGGACCGGGCCGACCATGTTCGGCTTCGGCGGCTCCTACGTCGACTACACCGCACCGGTGACCCAGGCGGCCTACGTCGCCGAGCAGAACCACGCCCGCAGGGCCGCGGTGCTTGCCTACAACATCGCCCAGTCGTCGGAGGGGTGCATCGGCGTCGCCGACGCGCTGAGGCGCTACCACATCGACACCCCGGTCATCGATACGTCCATCCCCTACGGAGCGGCCACGCTCGACGCCGACGTCACCCGCATGCAGCAACAGGGCGTGGACTTCGTGGCCTCGTGCATGGACACCACCGGGAACATCAAGCTCTCCGAGACCCTCCAGCAGCACGGGATGGGGAACATCACCCAGTTCTGGCTGGACGGGTACGACCAGCAGACCCTGGACAACAACACCGCCGCGATGCAGGGCGTCTACCTGTTGCTCCAGCAGACCCCCTTCGAGATGAATAACCTCGCTCCCGGCCGGTACCCGGGGATCGACGCGTTCGACGCGGCACTGAAGCGGTACGCGCCGGCCGGAACGCTCCCCAGCACCCCGGCCCTGGCGGGTTGGGTGAGCGCCGACCTCTTCGTGACCGGCTTGCGGTCCCTCGGACGGAACGTGACCCGGAGCGCGCTGGTGGCGGCCATCAACAAGCTCACGGCCTACACCGGTGACGGCACCATCGCGCCCGTCGACTGGACAGTGGCCCACTCCGGCGTCACCCAGTTGAACTGCACGACGATCGTCCAGGTGCGGCGGCGATCGTTCGTCCCCGTCTACGGTACCCACCCGAGCGTCTACACCTGCTTCGGAAGCCGGCCGAACAAGCAGGGGAAGGTCACCGTCCTCCCACTCCAGCCAGGGGTACCCGGATCGTGAGCCAACTCTTCAACTACGCGGTCCCAGGCATTCCCTTCGGGTGCGTCTTCGCCCTGATGGGCGTGGGACTCGTCCTGACCTACAAGGCGGCCGGCGTGTTCAACCTGGCCTTCGGCGCCCAGGCGTTCGTCTCCGGTCTCGCGTTCGTCTTCCTCGTCCAGGACGGTTGGCCCCGATGGGCGGCCGGCAGCATCGCCATCCTCGGGCTCGGACCCCTGGTCGGACTGGTCCTCGACCGGCTGTTGTTCCGCCGGATCCGCACCGCATCCCCGCTGGTCAAACTGGTTCCCTCGCTCGGGCTGCTGATCGCGCTGCCCCAGGTCGCGCTGATCATCGCCGGGTCCACGCCGCAGATCCCGCCGCCGGCTCTGTTCCTCGACGCGCAGACCGTCTACTTCCACCTGGGGTCGGTGCCCCTGAGCGGTCTCGAGCTGTCCATCACCGTTGCCACGGTGCTCGTGGTGGCCGCCCTGGTCGTGCTGTTCCGGCTCACCCCGGTCGGGCTCGAGATGCGGGCCGTAGTGGAGAGCCCCCGGCTGACCGAGCTGTTCGGCATCAACGCCGGGCGGGTGAGCGCGTTCGCCTGGGTGCTGTCGAGCTGCATCGCTGCCTTGGCCGGAGTCCTCCTGGCCCCGCTCTACTCTCAGCTCAACCCGGAGGACTACACGGTGCTGCTGGTGTGGGGGATCGCCGCCGCGGTGATCGGCCGGTTCGCCAGCCTGCCACTGGCGTTGGTGGGGGGCCTGGGTCTCGGGGTGGCGCAGCAGATCCTGGCGGGGTACCTCCCGGCGGGGATCATCGCCACCGGACTGCGCCCCTCGCTCCCCTTCGTGGTGCTGCTGGTCTTCCTCCCATTCTCGCGTCAGCGTCAGCTCGACGATCCGTTGGCCGACTGCGATCCCCCGATCGCCGCCCTGGACGGGGAGGCACGCGGGTACCGCGCGGCGGCGACCCTGACCGGCGACCGTGGGGACGAGACGGTCATGGTGGGGCTCTGGCACCGGACCCTGCACCCCGACGGCGGGGCCTCGATCGGCCGGCGGCTCCTTCAGCGCCCGACCGCGGTGCTCGGGTGGGTGGTCGGGGGCCTGGCGGTGCTGTCCGCCCTCACGTGGGTGTCGCCGGACTGGCTGCTCACCATGACCCAGGGCATCGCCTTCGGCATCATCTTCCTCTCGCTGACGCTCCTCACCGGTATGAGCGGCCAGATCTCCCTGTGCCAGGCCTCCTTCGCCGGCTTGGGCGGTTTCGCCGCCGGGCAGTTCGCCAACCACCTCGACCTCTCCCTGCTGGCCGGCATGGTTCTCGGAGGTGCCATGGCTGCGGTCCTGGGCGTGGTGGTCGCCCTCCCCACCCTGCGACTCGCGGGCCTGCCGCTCGCCCTGGCCACCCTCGCCTTCGCGCTGCTGGCCGACAACATCCTGTTCCCCAACGGCTGGGTGGGCAACGGGGCGACCGGGGTGCTGGTGCCACGACCGGAGATCGGGCCGATCAGCTTCAACGCGTCCCGGTCCTTCTTCCTTCTCGCGCTCGTCGTCTTGGCGCTGGTGGCCGGGCTGGTGAAGCTGATCGGCGACGGCACCATGGGGCGGTTCCTGGCGGCGATGCGTGGGAGCGAGGTGGCCGCGGTCTCGGTGGGCATCGACGTCCACCGGCTACGGGTGGTGGTGTTCGCCGTCTCCGCCGGCCTGGCCGGTGTCGGCGGTGCACTCTACGGATCGCTGCAGGGGTCGCTGGCGCCGAACGACTTCAACTACCAGATCTCGCTGGTGCTGCTGGTCGTGGTGGCGATCGTCGGGCTCGGCTCGATCAGCGGGGCGGTGGTGGCCGGGGTGGTCTACACCGCGCTCTTGAAGTCGCTCTCCACGCTGCCGGCGCGCTACGCAGGCCTCTTGGCTGTCCTCTTCGGGCTGGCGACCCTGAGCTACACGCGGCACCCGGAAGGGGTGGTCGACTACCTGGGGAACCGTCTGGTCGGGCTGGTGGGTCGACTGACCGGCCGATGGCGGGACGACCTACCGCCCCGGACCGACGCGCCGGCCCATCCACCGACCGGGGTCGAACGGGTCCCTATGGCGGCCGACGGGGTGGACCGTTGACGGGCGCACTGCTCCGCGCCCGCGACATCTCCCGGCGATTCGGGGGGATCACGGCCTTGGCGGAGCTCTCGCTCGACGTCGGCGAGGGCGAGGCGGTAGGTGTGGTGGGGCCGAACGGAGCGGGGAAGACGACCCTGTTCAACTGCCTTCTGGGGTTGACCCCCCCCGACACCGGGACGGTCGAGTTCGACGGCAGGCGCATCGACCGGATGCCGGTATGGCGCCGGAGCCGGCTGGGCATCGGTCGGACCTACCAGCGCATGGAGCTGTTCCGGGGGATGACCGTGGCGGACCACCTCCTGGTGGCCGAACAGGCCCACGCGGGGACGGTCCGCCTCTGGGGAGACCTGCTCCACCACGCCCGACCCTCCCGCGAAGAGCTCGACCATGTCGAGTCCGCCCTGCGTCTCCTCGGTCTCGACGAGCTTGCCGACCGACCGGTCGACGTCCTCAGCCTCGGCCATGCGCGCCTGGTCGAGCTGGGCAGGGCCATGATGGGCCGCCCGCGCCTGCTGATGCTCGACGAGCCGTCGTCGGGCCTGGACGCGGCCGAGACCGCGCGGCTCGCCTCGATCATCACCGACGTCCGCCGTTCCGAGGGTACGGCGGTCGTGCTGGTCGAGCACGACCTCACGCTGGTCGGAGAGGTCGTCGACCGGCTGTGCGTCCTCGACTTCGGGCGGATGCTCGCGGTCGGGTCGGTCGGCGAGGTGATGGCGGACGAACGGGTGCGCCAGGCGTACCTGGGGAGCGAGGCATGAGCGGGAGCCCGCCGCCGGAGGGCCCGCCGGTCCTCGAGCTCCGCAACGTGAGCGCCACCTACGGACCGTACCGGGCGCTCTTCGACGTGTCGCTCTCGGTCCGGGCCGGCTCCGCTCTGGCGCTGGTCGGTGCCAACGGAGCCGGGAAGTCGACCGTGGCCCGGGTGGCCACGGGGCTCGTCCCCACCAGCGGCGGCACCGTCCACTTCGACGGCTCCGACATCACCGGCCGCTCCGCCTTCGCCATCGCCCGCATGGGGCTCGCCCACGTGACCGAGGGCCGGTCGGTCTTCGGCTCCCTGAGCGTGGAGGAGAACCTGGTCCTGGCCTTCCGCCGGCCACTGGGGCGCTCGGCAGTCCCCGAGGCGCTGTCCCGGGCCTTCGACGCGTTCCCGCGCCTGGGCGACCGTCGCCGCCAGTCGGCGGGGACCCTCTCCGGGGGGGAGCAGCGGATGCTGGCGCTGGCCAGGGCCCTCGTCATCCCCCAGCGGCTTCTCGTGGTGGACGAGCTCTCGTTCGGTCTCGCTCCGGTGGTGGTCGAGGAGGTCTACGCCGCGCTGACCCGGGTGCTGGCCACCGGGACCTCGCTCCTCGTGATCGAGCAGCACGTGGAACGCGCCCTCGAGCTGGCCGACTCGGTGGTCGTCCTCGGGAAGGGGAGCGTGCTCTACGACGGGACGCCGGCAGGGGCGCGGTCGGAGCTCGGCGACCTGGTGCTCGGGCGGTGAGCCTGCCGGTCCGGGCGGCTCAGAAGAAGCTGAACTTCGGGATGCCCGACGAGATCCCCCGGAAGAGCTCCCCCTTGGCCGCGACGACCTCCTCGGGCGTCCATGCCGAGTCGCGGTGGAGCTCGCCGATGGGGTGGAACCCTCCGGTGGCGTAGATGTCGCCCCCGAAGACGATGAAGTTCTGACCGCTGACGTCGGCGGCCTCGTCCGAGGCGAGGAAGCCCACCAGCTGGGCGACGTTCTTGGGGTCGAACTTGTCGAAGGCCTCGGTCGCGGTGTCCATCTCCGCGAACAGCCCCTCGGTCATCCGGGTGCGGGCCCGGGGCGAGATGGAGTTGACGGTGATGCCGTACCGGCCGAGCTCCCTGGCCAACACCCAGGTCAGCGAAGCGATGCCGGCCTTGGCCGCCGAGTAGTTGGCCTGACCCGCGTTGCCGTAGAGGCCCGCCTCCGAGGACGTGTTGATGATGCGGCCGGTGACGTCCTCGCCGGCCTTGGCCCGTCCCCGCCAGTAGACGGCGGCGTGGTGGGAGGTGGCGAAGTGGCCCTTCAGGTGGACGCGGATCACGTCGTCCCAGTCCGACTCCTCCATGTTGAAGCTCATCTTGTCCCGGAGGATCCCCGCGTTGTTCACCAGGATGTCCATGCTCCCGAAGGTGTCGACGGCCTGGTCGACGAGCGCCTTGGCGCCCTCCCAGGAGCTGACGTCGGAGGCGTTGACCGCCCCGTCGCTGCCGGCGGCCCTCACCAGCTCGACCACCTCTTCGGCCGGGTGCTTGTCGCCACCCTCTCCCTGGAGGGAGGCTCCGACGTCGTTGACGATCACCTTGGCGCCTTCGGCCGCCAGCAGCAGGGCCTCCTCGCGTCCGATGCCCCGGCCAGCGCCGGTGACGATGGCTACCTTGCCGTCGAGCAGTCCCATGATTGGCCTCCTGTGCCTGGTTGCGACGTGGGGTCGGACCGGTCGCGTGGTGACCGCCGGCCCGGGCCGGCTCCACGTTGACGGTGCGGCGGAACCCGGGAAGCATGGCCGAAACCCACCGTCCCCGGCAAGACGCCCGACAAGGTCTCCGACCGGGAGCCCGACAGGACCGACCCGACCGCCCCCCGACCAGGAGCCCGACGTGACCGACCCGACCGCCACCCCCGATCCGCCCATCGCTCCTCCAGCCGACCCCCGGTCATCCCGGGTGGCGCTCGTCACCGGGGGCGGGCGGGGGATCGGCAGGGCGATTGCCCTGGGCCTGGCCGCCGACGGCTGTGACGTGGCGGTGAACTACCGCCGGGACAGTGAGGCCGCGGCGGAGACGGTGGCCGCCATCGAGAGACTCGGGAGTCGCGCCGTGGCGTTCCCCGCGTCCGTCGACGACCCGAGGGAGGCGGAGGCCCTGGCGGCGGCCGTGGTCGCCGCGTTCGGTCCTGTCGGCGTCCTGGTCCACAGCGCGGGGATCGCCAGCCGGGGGCGCACGGTGGTGGACACCGAGCTCGACGAGGTCGAACGGCTGATGCGTACCCACGTCTACAGCGCGTTCGTCCTGTGCAAGCACCTCCTCCCGGCCATGCGGACGCTCCCGCGGGGCGACGTGGTGTTCGTGTCCTCCGTGGCCGCACGCCACCTGGCTGCGAACGCCGCTCCGTACAACCTGGCGAAGACCGCGCTGGAGGCCCTGGCCATGACGGTGGCGAAGGAGGAGCGGGCGGCCGGCATCCACGTGAACGTGGTGGCCCCAGGCCTGGTGGACACCGAGATGGGCCGCCGCCTGGTCAAAGGGGCGTTGGGGGTCGACGACATCGGGACCCTGGCGGCCGGTGCTCCCTTCGGTCGGGTCTGCCGGCCCGAGGACGTGGCGGACGTGGTGCGGTTCCTCGTCTCGGATCGGGCGGGCTACCTGACCGGGCAGGTCGTCGCAGTGGACGGAGGGGGAGGGGGACGGGGGTAGGCCGGGAGCCGGGGCCGACCGGAGGAGCGCCTCCGGCCCGATGGTAGGTTCGGGCGGCGATCGACGGCGAACGGAGGACGTGTGCGCGCAACGGAGCAAGCGGACCCGGGGGGGAACGCGACGGGAGCGCTCGGTGGCGTCGTCGATCGGGTCGGCCCGCTGGTGGCCCGGCTCGAGCGGAAGGCCCGCCGCGAGGCGACCAGGCTCGCCGCCCTCTCGTTCGACGAGCTCCCGCCGCACGAGGCGGTGCGCCTGGCCTACAACGTGCTGCTCCGCCGGGAGCCGGACGAGCCCGCCTGGAGTGAGCTCACCGTCGCCGTCGTCACCGGGGCGCTCACTCGTGCCGACGTGGTCGACGGGATCCGGTGCTCGGGTGAGTACCTCACCCAGGTGCCGGTGGGACCGGCCAGCCTGCACAGCTCCCTGCACGCCAGCCGGTGCGAGTTCATCATCGGCCTTCCCCCCGCCCGGCGCATCGTCGACCTCGGGGGAGGCCACACCATCGACGCGCGCGGTGCCCTCGTCCTCCTCGGCTACCCCTACGACTTCGAGGAGCTGGTGGTGGTGGACCTCCCGCCCGACGACCGGCATCCGCTCTACCGTTCCGAGCAGTTCGGTGCGGGGGAGTCCGAACGCGGACGGGTCCGCTACGAGTACCGGTCGATGGCGGACCTCTCGTTCGCAGAGGACGGATCGGTCGACCTCGTCTACAGCGGCCAGTCGATCGAGCACGTGCCCGAGGACGTCGGAGGCACCGTGCTGCGAGAGGCGTTCCGGATCCTCCGGCCCGGCGGGTACCTGGCGATCGACACCCCGAACGGCGCGGTGTGCCGCATGCAGCAGGAGGCGTTCATCGACCCCGACCACAAGGTGGAGTACACCCTCGACGCTCTGCGGGCGAAGGTGACCGCCGCGGGCTTCGAGGTGCTCACCGAGCGGGGGCTCAACTGGGGAGGCCCCGCCGCCGGTCGTGGCGAATTCGACCCTGCCGCACTGGCTGCCAACCACGGCATCTACTTCGACGCCGAGCGCTGCTACCTGCTCGCGCTCGTGTGCCGCAAGCCGCTCCCCGGTTGAACCGCCGGCGTGCGGGCGAGAGGACTCGAACCTCCATCCCCGAAGGGACCGGGACCTAAACCCGGCGCGTCTGCCAGTTCCGCCACGCCCGCGTCACCCGACCCCACCGAGGGTACCTCTCCCGGAGATCCCGCAACGACGTCCCACCCGGCCCGGGTGCGCCCACGGCAGCGCTGAGTCGCCCGGAGCCGGCAGGGCCGCTTGCTAGAGTCGTCGGAATGCCCGAACCGTCCCCGTCCCGATCCGTGGAGGCCTCGAGCCCCGGTGCCGGCGAGGCACCGCACGGAGGAACGCCGACGGACCGCCCGGCCGGCAGTCCCGGAGGTGGAGCGGGGACCGATCCCGAGGACGGACCGGGCTACCTGGCCGGTGTGCTGGCCGAGATCGACGCCGAGGTACGACGGCGCCGGGCGTCGGGCGATCTCCCCGCCGGCTTGGAGCGCGAGCTCGACGAGCTCTTCCTCGAGTTCTCGCCGGTCGGCCTGCAGGGGAAGGCCCGGCTCCGGGAGAACCTAGCGCTCGTCGACGGGGCTGCCTTCGTCGACATCTCCGTCCCGGTGGAGTCGCGCAAGAGGGCCGGGACGGTGGTCAAGCGCCTGATCCGCAAGTCGATGGGCTGGTACATCGGGTTCATCGTCCAACAGATCGTCAAATTCGCCTGGTCGGTCTCCCGGATGCTCCACCTGCTGGTCGACCACGTCGAAGGCCTCGAGGCGGCGGCGGAGGCGGAGCGGACCCCCGACCTACCGGAGACGGCGGTCCCGGCACCGGCCCCCGGGGGATGGTGGGCGGACCGGGTCGTGGCGGAGCTGCAAGGGACGAGGGGACGGGTCCTCGACGCCGACTGCGGCGACGGCCAGCTCGTGGCCGCCCTCGTCGGTGCGGGGGTGGACGCCTACGGCGTCGACCCGTCCGGCCCCCTGGTGGAGCTCGCGGTCGCCCGCGGCCTCGACGTGCGGACGGACTCGCTGCTCGACCACCTCGAGGTGGTGGGGGAGGAGTCGCTCGCCGCCATCGTGCTGCACGGGTCCGTCCAGTGGCTCCATCCCGGCCAGCGCGATCGCCTCGCCGACCTGGTGTCGTCACGGCTGACGCTGGGCGGCATGCTCCTGTTGCACTCCGCCACACCCGAGGCGTGGCAACGGGACGCGCCGCCGCTGGTCGTCGATCTGGCTCCCGGCCGGCCCCTCCACGCGGAGACCTGGGAGTTCCTCCTCCAGGGGCGGGGCCTGGGCCGCATCGGCCTGCACGCCGGCCCGGTAGACCCCCCCCTGTCCCCGGTCGTCGACGACACTCCCGAGGCGACGGCGCTGAACGCGGCGATCGCCGCATTGAACGCGCTGCGGCCGGCGTCGGCCGACTATCTGCTGGTCACCGTCCGTTCGAGGTGACCGCCGTCCATCAATTCGTCCCCGCCCTGTTGCCGAGGGACGCGACCGGCGACCACACGATGGCGCTCCGGGAGGCGTTCCGGTCGGCCGGATGGGAGTCGGAGATCTTCGCCGAGGCGACCCACGACGAGCTAGTCGGCGAGTCGACCTACTTCGAGCGGTATCCGGACCGGGCCCGGGAGGGGGACATCCTCGTCTATCAGGCCAGCACCGGGTCGCCCATGGCCGACTTCCTGATGGACCGACCGGAGACGTTGGTACTGGACTACCACAACATCACCCCGCCCGCCTTCTACGTGGGCTGGGAGGACCGGACCGCGGAGAAGGTGGCCCACGCCCGCTTGCAGGTGGCCGCCCTCGCCGGTCGTGCGGCGCTGGGCATCGCCGACTCGGCGTTCAACGCGGCGGAGCTGGCCGGGTTCGGCTGCCGGCAGACCGAGGTCATCCCCATCCTGACCGACATCCGGCGCTGGGGCGGCCGCCACGCCGCCGACCCGGGCGAGGCGTCCCGCCTGGCCCGGGTCCACGGCGCAGGCACCGTGATCCTGTTCGTGGGCCGACTCTCCCCCAACAAGGCCCAGCACCAGCTGGTCGAGGCGCTCTGGCTCTACCGTCGGCGGTACGACCCGGCCGCCGTCCTCCACCTGGTCGGACCGGCGGTCACCCCCACCTACGCCGATGCCGTGCGGGCGTTCGCCGACGAGCTCGGGCTGGGAGGAGCCGTCGTGCACGGGGAGGACCTCACCCCGGCACAGCTCGCCGCCTGGTACGAGGACGCCGACCTGTTCGTGTGCCTCTCCGACCACGAAGGGTTCTGCATCCCCCTGGTCGAGGCCATGCACTTCGGGCTGCCGATCGTCGCCTTCGGTGCCGGGGCGGTTCCGGAGACCCTCGGCGGTGCCGGCGTGGTGCTCGACGGCAAGCGACCCGCAGCGGTGGCGGCCGCCATCGACCGTGTCCGGGGCGCCCCAGACCTCGCCTCCCATCTCGTCGCCGCCGGTCGCCGGCGGTTGACGGCGTTCGCGCCCGCCGCCATCCGGTCCCGGTTCGTCGAGGTGCTCGGCCACCTCGCCGCCGACCGGAGCACCCGCCCGCCCACACCCGGCGGGGTCCGGTCGTGAAGCTGGCCTTCGTCACCCCGCGCTACGGCCCGGAGGTCATCGGAGGGGCGGAGACCGCCGCTCGGATGGTGGCCGAGCGGATGCGGGCGAGCACCGACTGGGACGTCGAGATCCTCACCAGCTGCGCGCTCGACCACCTCACCTGGGAGAACACCGAGCCGCCGGGCGAAAGCGTGCACCACGGGGTGGTGGTCCGCCGGTTCCCGACCGCCGCCCGCCGGCTGCTCGAGTACTTCGAGCTCGACGGGAAGCTCCGGGTCGCCCCCGGGTCGGCGACCCTGGAGGAGTCGCGCCGGTGGGTGGCGCTCAACGGGCCCAGCTGCCCCGGCCTCGTCGAAGCCGTCGCCGCCAGCGACGCTGACGTGATCGCCTGCTACCCGTACCTCTTCGCCACCACCGTCGACGCCATCGCCGTGGCGCGCGCCCCGGTGGTGCTCCACCCTGCCGCCCACGACGAGCCCGCGCTGTACCTGAGGGCGTTCCGCCAGAGCTTCCGGGATCTGGACGGTCTCGTGTACCACACCCAGGCCGAGCGGGCGCTGATGGAGGACGTCTTCCGGGTCGGCGCCACGCCGCAGATCGTGCTGGGGCTCGGCGTCGACGAGCCCGCGGGCACGGGGCGCAAGGGGGGGGAGCTCCTCGGGCTCGGTGACCGTCCCTACCTCTGCTATCTGGGACGGGTGGACGAGCACAAGGGGTGCGGGATGCTGGCCGAGTACTTCGCCCACTACAAGGAGCGTCACCCCGGCGATCTCGCCCTCGCCTTCGTGGGACCGGTGTCGGACCGGTCGCCCGACCATCCCGACATCGTGGTGACCGGCACCGTCTCCGAGGCCGACAAGTGGGACATCCTCGCCGGAGCCGACGTCATGGTGTCCCCGTCGGCCTACGAGTCCTTCTCGCTGGTGCTCCTCGAAGCGTGGACCCTAGGCGTCCCGGTCCTGGTGAACGCCTCGTGTGCCGCCACCATGGAACACTGCCGCCGTTCCGGCGGTGGGCTCTCCTTCGACTCCTACCGCTCGTTCGAGGCCTCGGTCGCACGCCTCACCGCCGACGCGACGCTGCGCGCCCGTCTCGGCGATGCCGGGAGGACGTACACCGGGCGCCACTACCGATGGCCTGCGATCATCGAACGGTACGACGCGTTCCTGCGGTCGGTCGTGACCCGGGGCGCCCGGCCGCGTCTCTCGACCGGCCTGCTGCCCGAGGTCGTAGACGGAGCGGCGTACGAGCGGAGGGGGTGAGCCGGTGGCGAACGACCAGGACGGTGGAGACCAGGACGGTGGAGAGCGGTCGGAAGGGGACGCTCCCGCTCCCGACCGGGGGGACGAGGTGCTGCTGGCCGCGTTCGACCGGTTGCGCCCCCAGGGGAGCCTCCCGTGGGGGTTCGAAGACGGGATCCGGCGACTGGCGGACCCTGCGGGGGGGAGCGGTGCCGCCCCGGCACCGTGGGAGGGGCTCCCAGCCGACCTGTGGGAGCGGGGGAGGTCGGCCCGGATCGGCCGCCGGTTCGTGGGGGACGTCGCCGGGGTCCTGGCCGGACTGCTCGCCGAGGATGCCCGGCAGGTGGCGAGGGACACCGTCGACCGCGCGGTGGGTGACCGCCTCGGCGGTGCGGTCGACGCCCTCCGGTACCTCGCCGACCGGGTCGACACCCTTGAGGCCATGGTCGACCCGGCGCGCGACCTGGTCGTCCCGCCGGAGGCGTCACCCGCCCCTCCCGACCTGTCCGCCTGGATCGACGCGGTCCCGACCTGGTTCGGCGCCGCCGACGCCCGCGGACCGGTCCTCGTCGCCGAGTCGGGTGCGGGAGAGCTGCTGACGTCGTTGGAGCGCGCCGGCCTGGGGGCCCGCGGCGTGGAGCCGCGCGGGCCGCTGGCCTGGTCGTGCGCCGACTGGGGGATCGCCACCGGCGGCGTGGAGCCCGGCGAGGCGATTGACACCTTGGCGACGATGGGCGCCGGCGAGGTGGGCGGCGTCGTGCTGGCGGGGGCGGTCGACCGGCTTCCGCTGGCGGGGAAGCTCGCCCTGGTGCGAGAGGCGGTCCGGGTGGCGGGTCGCGGAGGGACGGTGGCGCTGTTGGTGACCGACCCCGACGCGTGGGACCGCACGCTGACCCAGGTCGCACGCGATCTGGCGCCCGGTCGCCCGCTGCACCCCGCCACCTGGATCCACGTGCTCGCACGGCTCGGGGCGCCCGGCGCCTCGTGGTTGACGCCCGCGACGGGCGACGTGCACGCGGTGGTGGGGACGGTGGGCGGATGAGCGGGATCCACCAGTTCGTCCCCATGCTCCACCGTCACGACGCGGTGGGCGGGCACACCCGTGTACTGCGCGACCTCCTCGTCGCCAACGGGACCGACTCCCGGATCTACGTGGAGGTGGTCGACCCCGAGACGGCGGAAGAGACCCGCCCCTACCTCGAGTACGAGGCGGAGGCGGAGCCCGGCGACGTGCTCGTCTACCAGCTCGCCACGTACTCGGCCATGGCCTGTTGGCTGGCGGCGAGGCCCGAGCCGCTGGTGGTCAACTACCACAGCATCACCCCGCCCTCGTTCTTCGCACCCTGGAGCAACGGGATCGCGCGTCTGCAGGTGGACGGCCTCGGGGACCTGGCTCTGCTGGCGGCCCGGGCCGACCTGGGCATCGCCGTGTCCCACTTCGACGAGGAGGAGCTGCGCGCTGCGGGTTGTGCGGAGACGGTGGTCATCCCGGTGGCCAACGCTCCTGGTCCCCGCCCGGCCGGACCCGGGGGCCCCACCCGTCGGGCGGGCGGGCAGGCGGGCGCCTCCTGGCTCTCGGTCGGGCGGCTCGTCCCCAACAAGTGCCACCACTTGACGATCGCCGCGCTCTTCGTGGCCCGGGCCACCGCGGACCCTGAGGCCCGGCTCACTCTGGTGGGGTCGCCCTCCGAGCCCCACTACGCGTCGGCGCTCCGTCGGTACGCGGCCTCCCTCGGGCTGGCGGGTGCGGTCGACTTCGTCTCCGGCATCGACGACGACGAGCTCTCCGAGCGGTACCGGTCGGCGGACGTCCTGGTGATGCTCTCCGGCCACGAGGGGTTCGGCGTGCCGCTGGTGGAGGCCATGGCGAGCGGCCTCCCGGTCGTGGCCCGCGCCGCTGGTGCGGTCCCCGAGGTGGTCGGGGACGCAGGGGTGCTGTTGGAGGACATCCGGCCCCGGGCAGTGGCGTCGGCCGTGACCGGGGTGCTGGCGGATGTGGATGGGCGGCGCCGGATGGTCGAGCGGGGGCGCCGGCGGGTGCTCGGGATGGAGCTCGACCGGGCCGGCGAGCGGTGGATGGCCGCGGTGGGCCGGTTCGCCCCCGGCGGTGGCGCAGCCGTGCCGGGTCCCACCGTGCCGGCCGCGACCGTCCCCGCCCTGCGTCCGCCCGGAGCGGCGACCCACTAGGATTCCCCCCCATGGACGATCCCCGGCTCTTCCCGCCCACGCCTCCGTCGACGCTCGCCGGCGGGGCTGTCGTGGCGAAGGCGGCCGCCGACGTCGGTCCCGGCTCGGACATCTTCCAGCGGCTCCTGAAGGAGCGCATCGTCTTCATCGGCTCGGCGATCGACCAGAACACGGCGAACCTGGTCTGCTCCCAGCTGATCCTGCTGGAGGCGGAAGACAGCGAACGCGACATCTCGGTCTACATCAACTCTCCGGGTGGCTCGGTCACCGACGGTCTGGCCATCTACGACACCATGCAGTTCGTCCGCTGTGACGTCCGGACCATCTGCGTGGGGCTGGCCGCATCGATGGGGCAGTTCCTCTTGTGCTCGGGGACTCCCGGCAAGCGGTTCGCCCTCCCCCACAGCCGCATCCTGATGCACCAGCCGTCCGGCCAGATGCAGGGCCAGGCCGCCGACATCGCCATCCAGGCCGAGCAGATCATCTACCTGAAGCGGATGATGGCCGAGCGGATCGCCTTCCACACCGGACAGACGGTGGAGCGGATCGAGGCGGACTCCGACCGCGACCGCTGGTTCACCGCCGAGGAGGCGCGCGAGTACGGGTTCATCGACGCGGTCATCCAGAAAGACGGCGTCGACGGGCCGTCGACCGCGGGGGCTGCGACGAAGTGAGCCTCAGCGTGGACCGACCCTCCGCTCCGGGGTCCGATCCGGTGGCGACGATCGGTGGGACGACCCGGTTCGTCCCCGGGCAGCGCCACCACCAGGTCACGGTGGTCAACGGCAAGGTCCAGCTCGGCCAGCGCCTCGTCGATCTCTGGCGGAACCGGGACCTCCTGTTCCTCCTCATCCGGACCCAGCTCAAGGTCAAGTACAAAGACTCGGTGCTCGGCTACGTGTGGTCGATGCTCAACCCGACGCTGGTGCTCGCCATCTACTACGTGGTCTTCAAGGTCATCAGCCGGAACAACCAGCCGTACTTCGCCATCTGGCTCTTCTGCGGGCTCCTGGTGTGGAACCTCTTCAACAATTCGGCGATGTCGGCGACCGGGGTAGTGGTGGGGAACTCCCACATCGTCAAGAAGGTGGCCTTCCCCCGCGAGCTCCTCGCCCTCTCGACCGTGGGGGTCTCACTGGTGCTCTTCGCCATCCAGGTCGGGGTGCTGGTCCTGGCGCTGCTGATCTTCGGCATCGTGCCGGCGTGGAGCTACCTCCCCCTCCTCCCGCTCGCCCTGGTGGCGTTGATCGTCTTCACCAGCGCGCTGTCGATCTTCCTCTCCGCAGTCAACGTCTACCTGCGCGACACGCAGCACCTGACCGAGGTCCTGCTGATGGCCTGGTTCTGGGGGACCCCGATCGTCTACGCCTTCGGCCTGATCTCCACCGAGCTCGCCAAGCCGAGGTGGCACTCCCTGGTGTGGATCAAGTACGTCTACCTCTCCAACCCGGTCACGCCGATCGCCATGGCGTTCCAGCGGGCCATCTACGGAAAGACCCAGTACACGTATCACGGGGCGGTCACCCACATCCTCCCCGTCTGGGGGGTGGGGACCTTCGCGCTCCTGTTGACCCTCGACCTGGCGGTGAGCGTCGGGCTGTTCCTGGGGGCGCTGGTCGTCTTCGGCCGGCTCGAGGGCAACTTCGCCGAGGAGCTCTGACCGTGGCCGTCGCCATCGACGTCGTCGATATCTCCAAGCAGTTCCGCCTCTACAACGAGAAGCACACCTCGCTGAAGGAGCGGGTCATCCACGGCGGGAAGATGCCCTTCACTCCGTTCTGGGCGTTGAAGGACGTCAACGTGGAGATCAGTGAGGGTGAGACCTTCGGCATCCTGGGTCGCAACGGCTGCGGGAAGTCGACCCTGTTGAAGTGCGTGGCCGGCATTCTGAAGCCGACCTCGGGGGAGATCCGGGTGCGGGGCAGCCTGGCGGCCATGCTCGAGCTCGGGGCCGGGTTCCAGCCCGACCTCTCCGGGCGGGACAACATCTTCCTCAACGGGTCCCTGCTCGGCCTGTCCCACGCCGACATCGAGAAGCGGTTCGACGCCATCGTGGCCTTCGCCGAGCTCGAGGACTTCATCGACAACCAGGTGAAGTTCTACTCGTCGGGGATGTACGTGCGGTTGGGGTTCGCGGTGGCGGTCAACGTCGAGCCCGACGTGCTGCTGGTGGACGAGGTCCTCGCCGTCGGCGACGCCGCCTTCCAACGCAAGTGCCTCGACCACGTGAAGCGGTTCCAGAAGGAGGGCCGCACCATCGTGGTGGTTTCCCACGGCACCGACACCATCCGCCAGAACTGCAACAAGGCGATGGTGATGAACCATGGCAAGGTGATCACCATCGACGAGCCGGGCGAGGCGATCAGGGCCTACCTGGCGGACCTGCTCGGCGTGGGCACCCTCGACAACTCCGAGTCCGGCGGCATCGAGGGGAACGTCTTCGCCATCGGCGCCGTGCAGGCCGAGCACGGGGGAAGCGGATCGCGGAGCCACCTGTACCCGGGCGAGTCGCTCACCATCACCGCCGACCTCGACAGCCTGGCGGCGGTGGACAACGCCATCGCGACCATCGCCATCCACGACGACCGGAACGAGCTGGTGTTCGCGTCCGACCCCGACGACCCGGGCTGTCAGATGGAGATCCCCCTGGGCGGAGGGATGGTGCGGTTCTACTTCCCCGAGGTGCCGCTGCTCGACGGGACGTACTCGGTCAGCATCGGGATCCGGAGCCGGACCCAGACGGCGATCTTCGACTGGAAGGACCAGGTGACCCAGTTCGAGGTGGCCAATCCCGGCCGGGCCACCGGCAGGGTCCGCCTCCCGCTCGACGTGAGCTTCCGGATGCGGTCGGTGATGCACACCGGCGAGGTGCCGGCAGTCGCCCCGATCGGGGGCATCCCCGGCGCACCGGTCGCCGAGCAGATCGTTTCGTGACGGAGCGGCGCATCGACCAGGTCATCCCGACCCTCGCCAGCCGGGACGCCATCGGCGGCCATGTCCTCCAGCTCCGGGACCTCCTCCGCTCGCGCGGCTTCGCCTCCGACATCTACTACGGCAACGCCTCCGCCGACCGGGTCGACGAGGGCTACCACGTCGCGCGTCTCGGGGACCGCTCCCCGGCCGGCCGCGTCTTGCTCTACCAGCTCTCCATCGGGAGCGGGGTCGGGGACATCTTCCGCCAGCGTACCGAGCGCAAGTTCGTCAACTACCACAACATCACGCCGGCAGGGCTCCTGGAGGCCTGGATCCCCGCAGTCGGCGAGGAGGTGCGGTGGGGGAGGGCCCAGCTCCGCGAGCTGGCGGCGGTCACCGAGTTCGCGGTGGCGGACTCCCGGTACAACGAGCGGGAGCTCCACGACGCCGGCTACCGGTCGACCGCCACCGTCCCGCTGCTCATCGACCTCGACGGGTTCGCCGGCGCACCGGACCCGGCGCTTACCCGGCGCCTGGAGGCGGAGCGGGAGGGCGGCGGCACGGACCTGCTCTTCGTGGGGAAGGTCTCCCCGCACAAAGGACAGCACGACCTGGTCAAGACGCTGGCTGTCTACCGCCGGCTCTACGATCCCCTGGCCCGGCTCCGCCTGGTCGGGGGTGCCATCAGCGAGGGCTACCAGGAGGCGCTGCTGCGATTCGCCGACGAGCTCGGCGTGACCGACGCCGTCGAGATCGCCGGCTCGGTGACCCACGAGGAGCTGATCGCGTACTACGCCTCCTCAGACGTCTTCGTCTGCCTCTCCGACCACGAGGGCTTCTGCGTCCCGCTCCTCGAAGCCATGTACCACCGGATCCCGATCGTGTCGCACGAGACGACCGCCGTCCCCGAGACGGTGGGAGCGGCCGGTCTGGTGCTCCCGGGGAAGGAGCCGGGCAGGGTGGCCGCCGCTGTCGACCGCGTGGTCCGGGACGCGTCGCTTCGGCAGTCCCTGGCCCGGGAGGCCGCGTCCCGGGTCGCGACCTTCGGGCTGGCACCCGCCCGGGAGGCGTTCGCCTCCGCCCTCGAGGCCGCCTACGCGGCGTGAGGGACCCGCTCGATCCGGGGACGCCCCACCGTCCGGTGAAGGTCGCCTTCGTCGTCCCGAGGTACGGACCGGACATCATCGGGGGTGCCGAGACCGCCGCCCGCCTGCTGGCCGAGCACCTGGCGGCGCGGGAAGGCTGGGCGGTCGACGTGCTCACGACCTGCGCGCAGGACTTCGTCACCTGGGCGGACGTCTACCCTGCCGGTTCGGAGACGGTCAACGGGGTCACCGTCCACCGGTTCCGCTCGGCCGCCGGGAGGGAGCCGTCGTTCCACCCGTTCTCGGCGGGGTTGCTGGCAGACCCCGGAGCCGCGTCGCGGGCCGACGCCGACCGATGGATCGACCTGCAGGGTCCGGTGACCCCGGCCCTGGCGGACGCGGCGCTGTCCTCGGACGCCGACGTCCTGGTCTTCTATCCGTACCTCTACTACCCGACGGTCCGGATCATCACCCGGGCGACACTCCCCACCGTGCTCCATCCCGCCGCCCATGACGAGCCGGCGCTGCGACTCCCGGTCTTCCCCGAGGTGTTCGGCGCGGCGGACGGACTGGTCTTCCAGACCGCGGCGGAGCGAGCGCTGGTACAGGCGACCTTCCCGGTGGCGTCCCACCGGCAGATCCTGCTCGGGCTCGGGGTCGACGACCCCGACTCGACGGTGTTCGCAGGGACCCCCGGGGACCCACGCGCCCTCGACTCCCCGTACCTCTTCTGCCTCGGCCGGGTCGACCGCCACAAGGGCAGCTCGGCGCTGGCCGCGATGTTCGCCGCCTACAAAGAGCGCCACCGGGACGACCTGCGGCTGGTGTTCGCCGGGCCGGTGGTGGAGGAACCGCCCGCGCACCCGTTCGTCGACGTCCTGGGTCCGGTGTCCGAGGCCGCCAAATGGGAGCTACTCGCAGGGGCGGTGGCGGTCGTCTCCCCGTCGCGGTGGGAGGCGTTCTCGCTGGTGGTGGCGGAGGCGTGGAGCGCGCGGACACCGGTGGTGGTCAACGCCGCGTGCGGCCCGACCAGCGAGCTGTGCCGGCGGTCGGGCGGTGGCGTCCCCGTGGACGGCTTCAGCGCGTTCGAGGCCGTCGTCCGGAGGCTCTCCGGCGATGCCGGCATGGCGGCGGCGATGGGCCGCTTCGGCCGGGCGTTCGTCGACCGCGAGTTCCGTTGGCCGATCGTCGTCGAGCGCTACGCCGGATTCCTCCGCTCGGTCGTCGACGCCGGCGGCCGGTGACCCCTCACAGGCCCCCGCCGAGGGGGATGCCGCGGCCGAGTGGCCGTGGCCCCGCGGTCCGTACCAGGTCCACCCCGAGCAGGGTGGTGCCCGGGAGCACCCTCCAGACCCGGTAGCCACCGATCGGGAGCGGCGTCGCCACCGGGATGGCGGATCCCTGGACGACGAGGGAGTCGAGGCCGGGGAGGGTCGGAGACGCGACGAGGTACACCGACCCCCCGGGACCGGTTGCCACCGTCCGACCCGACGCGTAGAACAGGGAACCGTGGAGCTCGCGGTAGAGCACCCCTCCGGGTTGGATGAGCGCGATCGGCACTGACGGGAGGACCCAGCCGGCGTTGCGGAAGATGGTGTCGCCCCCGTCGACGGTGTCGAGGACGATCACGTCGCGCCGGGGGTCGACCAGCCCGGCCAGGCTGGCCAGGCCGGCGTCCTCCCCGTCGGCGGCGGCGATGGCCGCGCGGGTGTCGGCGTAGGGAGCCTGATAGCGGGCCTGTTGGAGCCAGAGGCCACCGGTGGTGGGTCGCAGGAGGCGGGCCGGGAGGACCCCGCTGCCACCGAGGAAGCGTTGCATCCCGAGGGCGGCGACCAGCACCACGGCCAGCGAGGCGACCACCGTCCAGGCGGGCGAACGGGCCGGGCGTTGCCCGGCGTGGCGCCCTCCGGAACGCCGCTTCCGTGCCCGCCGGGTGATCGCGGCGAGGGGGAGGAGGAGGGCGATCACGGCAGCCGGCAGGTAGGCGAGCAGGTACCCACCTTTGGCGAACTCCACCAGGGCGGTGAGTGCCATCGGCGGGAGCATCGCCGCGCCGAGGACCGCCGCCCGGCTCTGGTACCACGGTCGTCGCCACGGGGTGCCGTCGGCGCCACCATCGACCCGGTCGCCCGGACCGGTCGGCACCGGCACCGGCACGGCGAGCGTGCCGCCGGACGCGCTCCCGCCGGGACCGGCTCCCCGGGACGTCGCCCGCACGTTCCGGATCGCCAGGACGACGATCGCGGCCGCGCTGCACAGGGCCAGCGGACCGAGCGCGATGACGGTGTAGGCGGCGAAGGTGCCCAGGTTGGTGGGACCTCCCGGAGCGTGGTCGAGGATCGACGTGGACTGGGCGGCGCCGGCCGCCTCCGCATGGGTGGCCCGCAGCCAGGCCTCGAATCCGCCCGGCTGCTGGAGGGACATCGGCACCAACCACACCCCGATCGAAGCCAGTCCGGCGAGGACGGTCGTTCCCAGGCGGGCCCAGGTCCGGGTGGAGGCGACCACCGCCACCAGGGCCACGAGCGCGAACGCCTCGAGGTCCGACTGACGGAACCCCCCGAGGAGCCCGAGGGCCACCACCGCCCAGAGGCCGTGCCGGCTCCCGGGGCGCGCCCGCCAGGCCTGGATGATCAAGAGCGCGCACGTGACCATGTCGAAGGAGTAGGTCGCCACGATCGACCCGCTGAACCAGGCGAAGGGGGACGTGGCCACCAGGAGGCCGGCGGCGGCTCCCGTCCAGCGTCCCCCCAGGTCGCGGCCGGCCACGGCGGTCAGGCCTACGGCCGCGGCGGACGCCAGGGCAGCCACGACCACCAGGCTGTGCACGGTGCCGAGCCCGGTGACGCGCTGCACCCACCGGCCCGTCACCACGTAGAGCCAGTAGCCGGGCGGCTGGGGTTGGCCGTGGGTGACGTCGAAGTGGCCGGTGGCCGCCGCGTACTGGGCCGAGTCCCAGTCGGTCGGGCCGGTCGCCGCGGTCGCCAGGCGGAGCGCGAACGTGCCCGCGGCCAACAGCCAGGGCACGGCGACGTCCATCCGCCGGGTGGTGCGTCCCCCCCGCGCCGGACGGAGCGGGGGCGGGTGCGCCTGCCCACCGTCCGCCGGGACGGTCGTCGGGCCGGGCGGGACGGTCGACCCCGGTGGCCAGGTGGTCGGCGGCGGCATGGGACCAGGGTAGCCAGGGCGGCTCCGCGTTCCCGGCATCTGTCGACCCGGCGCTCCGTTGCGGGTCTGATGGCTCGTTCAGCTTTCCCACCCAGGTGTCGATGTAGGGGAGTTGAAGCCGTTGGCCGGGACGCGCGTCGTGCGCCTCGTGCGTATCGCCCCCCGAGGGGCCTGCGGTGTCGTGTGGGCAGGTGCGAGCAACGGGAGGAATCGGATGAGGCGAGGCTCGGAAACGTCACGGGGCCGGGAACGGGGACTGTCGGTACGTCCGGCGTGCCGTGGGGCGCGCCCGATGGTCGCTCTCGCCCTCGCGGCCTCCTCCGTGCTCGTAGTGGCGGCACCGGGGTCTGCCGGCGCCGCCGGGTCGGCGCCCCGTCCGCTGGTCGGGGCAGTGAATCCACAGTTGATCTGGCAGCAGGTGCTTCCGGACGCCGGGTCGCCGGTCGCCGAGTCGTCCCCGTCGGTGGCCACGCTCGATGGGGGAGGTCCCTCGGTCGTCGTCGGCGACCGCACCGGGACCCTGTGGGCCTTCCACCTCTCCAACGGAACCGCCCCGGCGGGATGGCCCGCCCATACCGGAGGGGTGCCGATCGACTCGACCGCCTCGGTGGCCCCGGTCGACGGGAGCGGGTATGACTCGGTGTTCGTCGGGGCGGGCAACGCGGCCCAGCCGACTGTCGGCGGGTACTTCGCCTTCGACCACCTCGGCCAGCAGATGTGGGAGCAGAACGCTCCTGATCCGCAGGGCCTCCACGGTGTCCAGGCGTCGCTCGCCCTGGGACCGATCAACGGGGTCACCGGGGTCACCGCTCCATCGCTGGGTCAGAACCAGTACGCCTTCAACGCCGTCAACGGCGGGCTGCTCCCGGGATGGCCGTTTTTCACCGCCGACAGCGGCTTCACCACGCCCGCCCTCGCCGACCTCTACGGGAACGGGCAGACCGAGATCGTCGAAGGCGGCGACTCCACCGCCGGCATCGCCAACGGGGTGACGTACAGCAACGGCGGCCATCTCCGGGTGCTGAGCGGGAGCGGGAGCCTCCTCTGCTCGTACAACACCGACCAGACGGTGGACTCGTCTCCGGCGGTCGGGAACTTCCTTGCCGGCGGTGCGCCCGGGATCGCCTTCGGTACGGGCTCCTTCTATGGCGGTGCCTCGGATTCGAACACCCTCTTCGCCTCCGATTCGCACTGCAACATCGCCTGGAGCATCAACCTCGGCGGGAACACGGTCGACAGCCCGGCCATCGGCGACGTGCTCGGCAACGGGACCGAACAGGTCGTCGAGGGAGCGGACACGGGGTCGAGCGGGCTGGTGTGGGTGGTGAACGGCGCCACCGGCGCTCCCCTTCCGGGGTGGCCACAACGGACGGCCGGTCGGATCATCGGGGGGATCGCCACCGCCGACCTGACCGGCGGCGGCTACAACGACCTGCTGGTCCCCACCACGGACGGCTTGGTCATCTTCGACGGCCGCAGCGGACAGGTGGTGGCCACGCTGGGGGCCGGGACGATCGGGCTGCAGAACTCCCCGATGGTGACCATCGACCCGAACGGGACGATCGGGATCACCATCGCCGGCTACGACGCGGCCGACGCGGGGATCGTCCAGCACTACGAGCTCGCCGGGTCGGCGGGACGGTCGCTCGGGAGGATCTCCTGGCCGATGTTCCACCAGAACCCGCAGCTCACCGGTGACTTGAGCCTTCCCGCCCCGGGGCACCTCGACCAGCCGATCGTGGGCATGGCCTCGACAGGTGACGGCAAGGGCTACTGGAACGTCGCCTCCGACGGCGGGCTCTTCGCCTTCGGGGACGCCGGCTTCTACGGCTCCATGGGTGGCCGGCCGCTCAACCGGCCCATCGTGGGGATGGCGGCCACCCCCGACGGCAAGGGCTACTGGGAGGTCGCCTCTGACGGCGGCATCTTCGCCTTCGGCGATGCCGGCTTCTACGGGTCGACCGGGGGGATCCACCTCGACCAGCCGGTGGTGGGGATGACGGCCGGTCCCGCCGGCCACGGATACTGGCTGGTCGCCTCCGACGGCGGGGTCTTCGCCTTCGGCGACGCCTCGTTCGAAGGCTCGATGGGCGGCCAGCCGCTCAACCGCCCGATCGTGGGCATGGCTGCCGATCCGGGCCACGGGTACTGGCTGGTGGCTTCCGACGGGGGCATCTTCGCCTTCGGCGGCGCGCCGTTCCACGGTTCGACCGGGAACCTGACCCTGGCCCAGCCGGTGGTCGGGATGGCGGCCGTGCCGAGCGGAGGGGGGTACTGGCTGGTGGCGGCCGACGGGGGACTCTTCGCCTTCGGGACGGCCGGGTTCTACGGCTCGATGCCAGCCGTCTTCGCCGCCCAGAACGTCGGGTTCGACTGAGTTCGACCAAAGTCGACTGATCGGGGATCTTCGCGCTCGCCGACACCGGGTCCGGTGGCACGTGGTTCCCGGGCGGCGTCCGCCGGTGCCCGGCCCGGGGGCGGTACGCTCACCGGACGGTGACCGGTCGCGACAGGGAGCAGCGGAGGCGATCCGCCAGGGGAGCGGTGCTGCTGGCCACCTGGACGGCGGTGCTGCTGGCGTCGGTCGTGACGAGCGTCCCCGTTACCGGAAGTCTGGCGGCCGCGTCGGCGGCCAGCGCGCCGACGACGGTCGTCCTCACCGGCCACGGCTACGGGCACGGGCACGGGATGGGCCAGTGGGGGGCACTCGGCTACGCGGTGCTCTACCAGACGCCCTACCAGCAGATCCTCGACCACTACTACGGGGGCACCGTGCTCACCGGGCTGGACGCCACCCAGGAGTCGACGGCGGTCAGCGTGGAGATCTCGGAGAACAACGGCAACACGGTCATCGTCACCTCCGGCTCCCCGTTCACAGTCGCCGGCATGGCGGTGGCCGGTGGCGGCGCGGCCCTGATGGCCGAGACGGGACCCGGTGGAACCTGGGACGTGACCCTGGGTGGCGGTTGCGGTGGCCCGTGGGACGGGGCGACGAGGCAGGCGGTGACGACGCCGACCGCCGTCCCCCAACACGACCCCGCACTGGGGGACCCGGCTGCGGCCACCGAGGCGTTGCAGCTGTGCCAGGTGGGAGGCAACCTCACCATGCGCGGGGACATCGAGGCGACCGAGTATCAGGGCTCCCCCCGCACGGTGAACATCGTCCCGCTCGAGCAGTACGTCGCCGGTGTGGTCCCCAACGAGTCGCCGTCGTCGTGGGGTGCGCTCGGCGGGGCGGGCCCGCAGGATCAGGCATGGGGCTTCCAGGAGCTCGAGGCCCAGGCGGTGGCGGCGCGCTCGTACGTGATGGCGGGCCTCGGCTCCTACTACGGCTACGTCGACACCTGTGACCTCGACTGCCAGACCTACCGCGGCATTCGCAACGAGACTCCCCTGTCCGACCTGGCGGTCACCGCCACGGCCGGTCAGGTCATGGAGTTCCCCGGGGGCGCTATCGCCGCCACCCAGTATTCGGCCTCCACCGGGGGGTACACGAACCCCGGTCTCCCCGGCGTCGGGTTCCCTGCCGTTCCGGACGCCGGCGACGCCATCTGCATCCCCGGCGCGTGCAACCCCGACCACACGTGGACCGTCCCGATCACGGCCGAGGAGATCGAAGCCGACTGGCCCCAGCTGGGGACCTTCGAGGCGCTCGACGTGACCGGTCGGAATGGGTTCGGCGACTGGGGCGGCCGGGTGACGTCCCTGACCCTCGACGGGTCTCGCCAGCAGGTTTCGGTCACCGGTGACCAGTTCGCGGCCGTGCTCGGCCTGCCCTCCGACTGGTTCACCACCGACCCCGGTGCGGCCGCACCGCCGCCGCCCCTCAACCGGCCGGTCGTCGGCATGGCCGCCACCCCCGACGGGAAGGGCTACTGGCTGGTGGCCTCCGACGGCGGCATCTTCGCCTTCGGCGACGCCGCCTTCTACGGCTCCACCGGGTCGCTCACCCTCAACCGGCCGGTCGTCGGCATGGCCGCCACCCCCGACGGGAAGGGCTACTGGTTGGTGGCCTCCGACGGCGGCATCTTCGCCTTCGGCGACGCGACGTTCTCCGGGTCGATCCCGGAAGGCCCGTGACACGTCCCACGGGCGCCCGGCCCCCCGGGGGGCCGTGGGACGGGGTCGTCTAGGGTCGCGCCCTGATGCGTGCGACAGGAGACATCGGCACGGAGGTGGCGCTGCCGCAGGGGGGCATGGCTCCGTCGACGCAGTTCCACGTCCGTCCCCGGTCGGGCCGGCCCGCCGGGGCGTGGCGCTCGGTCCTCTTCGCCCCGATCGGCGACGGGCAGACGCGCCGGCGCGGCTCGGACGCGGTCAAGGTCGGGGTCGCCGTGCTCGCCACCCTGGTGCTCTGGCGGGTGGTCCGGGCCGATTCCGGAGCGGAGCATTCGATCCTGCATGCGCTGACCCCTGCGCCCGACGGGGTGCGTTGGCTGGTGACCACCCTCTGGTGGGTGGGCACCGTGGGGCTGGTCGTGGCGCTGGCCGGGGTGGCGCTCCTCTCCCGTCGCTGGCCGGTCATCCGCGATCCGCTGTTGGCGGGCGGCGGGGCGTGGATCGTGGTGAAGCTCCTCCAGGTGGGGTTCGGCGCCAGTGGCGGCCGGCCGCCGGTCCCGGTGTTCCCCGGCGTCAACGTGGGTTTCCCGATCGCGACGTTGGCCGCCACCGTCGGGTTTGCGACCGCCGCCCTCCCATACCTGGCCCGTTGGTTGCAGGTCACCATCGAAGTGGCGATCGCACTGGTCTCCGTGGTCGCGGTGGTCCACGGGTCGGGCCTCCCCGTGCCCGTGCTGGCCAGTGTGGCGGTGGGCTGGGGCGTCTCTGCCGCGGTCCACCTGGTCTTCGGGTCCCCGCTCGGTCTCCCGTCGGGCGACGAGGCGGCCGCGCTCCTGGTCGAGCTCGGCCTCGCGGCGGCGGACGTGAGGCCGCGGGCACGGCAGGAGTGGGGCGTGGCCAGGTTCACCGGGACGATCGAAGACGACGGGCCCGTCCCGGTCGACGTGTCGATCTACGGTCGGGACGCGTCCCAGGCCCGTCTCCTCTCCAAGGTGTTCCGCTTCCTCTTTTACCGGGACTCGGGTCCGGCCGTGGCCTTCACCCGGCGTCAGCAGGTGGAGCACGAGGCGTACCTCACGCTCATGGCCGGGCGGGCGGGGGCGCGGGTGCCGGACGTGATCGTGGCCGGCCCCTCGGGTGCCTCCCGGGACGCGGTGCTCGTCACCCGACCCCCCGTCGGCTCCGCCCTGTCGTCGTTCCGCCGGTACACCCCGGCGGGGGACGGGGACGCCACCGCGGCTCCGGCGCCGCCGGAGGATCCCGACGCCCCTGTTGCCGACGACGGGGTGCTCGACGCCCTGTTCGCCCAGGTGGGGTTGCTCGCTGCCGCCGGCATCGCCCACGGCGCCGTCTCGCCCGACACGGTGGTGGTGGGGAGAGCGGGGGTGGTCGCGCTGATCGACTTCCGGGACGCCTCCACCGCGGCCGACGCCGTCCAGATCCAGCAGGACGCGGCTGCGGCGCTCGCCACGGCGGCCCTGGTGGCCGGCCCGGAGCGAGCGGCCCAGGCGGCATCGCGGACCCTCGGGCGGGACGCGCTGGTGGCGGCGTTGCCGTTCGTGCAGCGCACCGCGCTCAACAATGCGGTCGCCCATGAGCTGCGGGGCCACAAACAGCTCCTGCGGGACGTCCGCGAGCAGGCCGCAGCCGAGGTGGGCGTCGAGGTGCCGAGGCTGGTCGAGCCCCGGAGGGTCAGCTGGGTGAACCTGGCGATGGTGGCGGGCACCCTGATCGGCGGCTGGGCGCTCCTCGGCGTGCTCATCAACGTCACCCACTCCTGGGGGACCATCAGGGGCGCGAACCTGGCGTGGGTGGTGGTCGTGTTCGTGTTGGCCCAGGCGGCGTACCCGGCCATCGCCGTCACCACGGTGGGCTCGGTGACCGAGCCGGTCCCCTTCGGTCAGGCCTGGGCGCTCGAGATGTCCGACACCTTCGTCGCCCTCGCCGGGGGGTCGATGGCGGTCCTCGGCACCCGGGTCCGGTTCTTCCAGAAGCAGGGGTTCGACAGCACGCTGGCCGTGAGCTCCGGGGTGCTGGTCAGCACGGCCAGCTGGATCGTCAAGGGCGCCCTGTTCCTCATCGCCCTCCCCATCGCCTTCCACAACTTCGACTTCGTCGCCTCGCCCACGGGCGACCAGGGCTACGGGCACCTGGTCTGGTTCGTCATCCTGATCGTCGTGGCGGTGACCCTCCTGGTCGGAGCGGTGCTCCTCGTCCCCCGGCTGCGACGCCTGGCCGGGGACAAGCTCCGCCCCAAGTTCTCGGAGATCTGGTCCCATCTCCGGGTCCTGGCCACCCACCCCCGGAACCTCTTCCAGATCTTCGGGGGAAGCATCGCCGCTCAGGTGCTGGTCGCCCTCGCCCTCGGTGCGGCGCTGCACGCCTTCGGAGCCCAGCTGGGCCTGGCCACCCTGATCGTCGCCCTCACCCTCGCCTCCATGCTCGGTGGGATCTCGCCGACTCCAGGGGGGATGGGGGTGGTCGAGGCGGGGATGATCCTCTGCCTGACCGCCGCCGGGGTGTCCCAGACCGATGCCGTCGCCGCCACCTTCGTCCAGCGGCTCTTCACGTCGTACCTGCCGCCCATCTGGGGATGGTTCACCATGGTGTGGATGCGGAAGCGGGACTACCTCTAGCGGCTGCGCCCGGTCCTTCGTTCCCCCCGACTCCCGTCCTCCTCCGGCGCTTCCGGCTCCTCCGCCAGTGCGGAGCGTCCGGGGGCGTCACCCAGGCCGGGGTACCGCCGCAGGCGCCCGTACCGCCCGAGCCGGCCCGCGTTCACGGCGACGTCGGCGGCGTCGAGCATGCGCAGGTCGCCGCGGCTGTTGCCGTAGGCCCAGATCCGGTCGGGCGCCTCCCCGGATGCCGCCGCCCATTCCTGCAACCGCCGGAGCTTCTCCGGTCCCCGGCAGTTCTTCCCTTCGTAGTACCCGGTGATCCGCCCGTCCTCCACCGCCAGCTGGGTGGCGACGACGCCGTCGACCCCGAGGAGCCGGCCCGCTTCCCGCACGTAGGACTCGGGCGAGGCGGAGACGATGACGATCCGGTCGCCGCGCGCCTGGTGCCACGCCAGCCGCCGGGCGGCGTCCGGGCGGAGGCGGGTCCGGAGGTGGTGCCGGGCGAACGCCACGCCCGCGGCGTCGAACTGCTCTGCGTCGGTTCCACCGAGCACCCGGACGAAGAGGGACTCCTTGGCTCGATCGGCGTGGTCGCCACCGGTTGTGGCGGCAAGGGCCAGGCCGGGGGAGAGAGCGGCCGTGGCGGCCAGGACGCGGCCGCGCCCGGCCACGGCCACCAGGAACGGGAAGACGCTGCCCCCACGGGTGAGTGTCCCGTCGAAGTCGAAGGCGGCGATGTCGGACATGGACGCACAGTCTGCCCGGTGGCGCGGTCGCCATCGAACCGGGCCCGGGCGGGAGCGGAGAATACCTGACCGGATAAGTCGACAATCACCCTTTCGATCGGGTACCGTAAGGGGCGCCGACCGGACCACATGCCGGAGGCGGCACCATCGAGGTCTGTCAGGGCGACCATCGCCGACAGACCCATCCGACCGACCACCGCAGCCACAACGCCGCTGCGGAGACAAGGAGCATCACCATGGCAATCCGTCTGGGCGACGAGGCCCCCGACTTCACCGCGGAGACCACCGAGGGGACCATCCATTTCCACGACTATCTCGGCAGCAGTTGGGGGATCCTCTTCTCCCACCCGAAGGACTTCACCCCGGTGTGCACTACCGAGCTGGGCGCGTTCGCGAAGGCCAAGCCAGAGTTCGACAAGCGGAACACCAAGCTGATCGGCGTGTCGGTGGACGACGTCGCCTCCCATCAGAAGTGGGTGGGCGACATCGCGGAGACGCAGGGGGCGGTCCTCAACTATCCCCTGATCGGCGACGAGGACCGCAAGGTCGCCGGGCTGTACGACATGATCCACCCGAACGCCGACGACACGCTCACCGTGCGGTCGGTGTTCATCATCGGGCCGGACAAGAAGGTCAAGTTGACCCTCACCTACCCGGCGTCGACCGGTCGGAACATCAGCGAGATCCTCCGGGTCCTCGACTCCTTGCAGCTGACCTCCGAGTACAAGGTGGCGACCCCGGTCAACTGGAAGGACGGGGACGACGTCATCATCACCACCGCGGTGTCGGACGATGAGGCGAAGGACCGGTTCCCCAAAGGATTCACCACCTTGAAGCCCTACCTCCGCCTCACCCCCCAGCCCAACCGGTAGCCCGGCACCACGGCACGGCCTGTGACCGGAGGTTCCTTCGGCGGGTGGGGCCCGGCCGTCCGATCGGTCGCCGCCGGCGACCGATCGGACGGTGCGGAGCCCTCGTCCGGCCGATGCTGCTACCATTGGGGAACGGCCAGTCGCTGGCTGATGTCCGAACTTCAAAGAGGTCGATACCACTCCATGCCAGACAAGCAGGCCACCATCTCCGAGTACCGTCTCCACGAGACGGACACCGGATCGTCCGAGGTGCAGATCGCCATTCTGAGCGAGCGGATCACCCATCTGACCGAGCACCTCAAGGTCCACAAGGGCGATCATCACACCCGGCGGGGGCTCCTGAAGCTCATCGGCCGCCGCCGCCGCCTACTCGACTACGTCAGGAACAACGACGTCGAACGGTACCGGGACATTATCGGACGGCTCGGGCTGCGTCGCTGAACCACGGTCTCACCCCGCCCGGCCTCGGCCGGGCGGTTCCAATTCCTCCCCGGCAGCCCGCCGGGAGGCCACCGGGTGGCACCGCCGCCCTGTGGTAGCAGCGGTGGCCCACACCCGTGGTCCGCCTCCGACAGACCGGCCGCTCGCGGAGGTCAGTCACCAGTTGCCGATCCCCCGGCCCGCGGAGGTCAGGTGGTCGACAACTGGGAACTGGCTCGGGGCGTCCCCGAACACAGCAAGGAGCGTCATGTCAGACGCCATCACCGTTTCGTCCCCGATCAGCGGGACTGACCGCACCCTCACCTTCGAATCCGGGAAGCTTGCCCAGCAGGCCGACGGGGCGGTGGTCGGCCGCATCGGCGACACCGTCCTGCTGGCCACGGCCACCGCCGCCCGTTCGGTTCGGGAGGGCACCGACTTCTTCCCTCTGACGGTCGACATCGAGGAGCGGACCTACGCGGCCGGGAAGATTCCCGGCTCGTTCTTCCGCCGCGAGGGGAAGTCCTCGGACCAGGCCATCTTGACCTGCCGGCTGATCGACCGCCCGCTCCGGCCCTCGTTCCCGAGCGGGTTCCGCAACGAGGTCCACGTGGTGGGGACCATCTTCGGGGCGGACCAGCACAACCCCCATGACGTCCTCGCCATCAACGCAGCCTCGGCGGCGCTCATGCTCTCGGGCATCCCGTTCGACGGTCCGATCGGCGCGGTGCGGATCGCGTACGGCACCGACGGGCAGTGGATCCCCCACCCGACCTTCGAGGAGGGCGAGGAGTCCACGTTCGAGCTGGTGGTCGCCGGTCGTGCGCTGAGCGAGTCGGACGACACGGACATCGCCATCATGATGGTCGAGGCCGGCGGGACCGAACGGTCCTTTCAGTACTACGACGAAGGGGCGCCTCTCGTCACCGAGGAGGTCCTCGCCGACGGGCTCGAGGCGGCCAAGACATGGATCCGGGAGTCGATCCTGCTCCAACGCCGCCTCGTGCAGGGCCATGTCGACGCCATGGGCCCCATTGTCCCGATCGAGTTCTCGACGTTCTCGGACTACGGCGACGACGTGATGGAGCGGGTGGCCGCGGTCGGGAGCGGACCCGTCGATGCCGCCAACCGCATCACGGCGAAGACCGAGCGGAACGAGGCGCTGGCCCAGGCCACCGCGACGGTGATCGAGCAGCTGACCCCCGAGTTCCCGGACCGTGAGCGGGAGATCAAAGCCGCGGTGCGGGGGCTCACGAAGAAGCTCGTGCGCAAGCGGATCGTCGAAGAGGGCGTCCGGATCGACGGACGGGGGACGTCGGACATCCGTCCGCTCTCGGCCGAAGTCGACCTTTTCCCGACCGCACACGGGTCCGCCCTGTTCCAGCGGGGCGAGACGCAGGTCCTCAACGTGACCACACTCGGGATGCCGCGGATGAACCAGCTCCTCGACACCATCACCCCGGTGGAGTCCAAGCGCTACATGCACCACTACAACTTCCCGCCCTACTCGACGGGGGAGACCGGCTTCATGCGGGGCCCCAAGCGCCGTGAGATCGGGCACGGGTTGCTCGCCGAGCGGGCTCTGCTGCCGGTGATCCCCTACGAGGAGGAGTTCCCCTACACCTTCCGACTGGTCTCCGACGTCCTCTCCTCGAACGGGTCGACCTCGATGGCGTCGGTCTGCGGATCCTCGCTCTCGCTGATGGCCGCCGGGGTACCGATCAAGGCCCCGGTCGCCGGCATCGCCATGGGTCTCGTCTACGACGAAGGTCGCTACGTGACGCTGACGGACATTCTGGGAGCCGAGGACGCCTTCGGGGACATGGACTTCAAGGTGGCCGGGACCCGCGACTCCGTGACGGCGCTCCAGCTCGACACCAAGATCGACGGGTTGCCGGCCGAGGTCCTGGCCAAGGCGCTGCTCCAGGCGAAAGAGGCGCGGCTCACCATCCTGGACGTGATGGCCGCAGCCATCGACGGCCCGCGGCCGGAGGTCGCCGCCTCGGCGCCGAAGATCATCTCCTTCGAGATCCCGATGGACAAGATCGGCGAGGTGATCGGGCCCAAGGGCAAGGTCATCAACGCACTGCAGCAGGAGACCGGAGCCGACATCGCCGTCGACGACGACGGCATGGTCGGGACGGTCACCATCGGGGCCAAGGACGGCACCGCCGTCGAGGAGGCGCGGCGTCGGATCTCGACGATCCTCGACCCGCCGCTGGCCGAGGTCGGGGCGGTCTACCCGGGCAAGGTGGTCAACATCACCAAGTTCGGGGCGTTCGTGAACATCCTGCCCGGGCGCGACGGGCTCCTCCACATCTCGAAGATCGGCCGTGGCAAGCGGGTCGAGCGGGTCGAGGACGTGCTCGAGTTGGGGCAGTCGGTCGACGTGAAGGTCGACGACATCGACCCACAGGGCAAGGTCTCCCTGTCGATGGCCGGTGAGGGTCCGGAGGACTCCGCACCGTCCGGCCGCACCGACCGGCCCGGCGGGGGAAGGTCTGCCCGTCCCGAGACCGGGGGCAGCCGTGCGGGTCGCGGCGACCACGCCGATCCCGGGAACGGTGAGCCGTCCCGGTCGGCGCCGTCGGCCACCGGGGTCGCCTCGTTCGAGGACGCCTTCGAGGCGGAGCTGGTCGAGGAGTTCGGTGACCTGGGTCCGGCCGGCGGCGGTGCCCCGGAGCGGTCCGACGGAGGTGGGCGCAGCCGGGGAGGCCGCCGCCGCCGGTGATCCGCACGGGCACCCTGGCCTCGGGGATGCGCGTCGTGACGGACCGGATGACGGAGGCCCGCGCGGTCAGTGTCGGGTTCTGGGTGGGGACCGGCTCGCGCGATGAGGGTGAGGACTGGGCCGGGGCGTCGCACTTCCTCGAGCACCTGCTGTTCAAGGGGACCGAGGAGCGGACCGCCTCGTCGATCGCGGAGGCGGTCGACGAGGCGGGTGGCGACTTCAACGCCTACACCACCAAGGAGTACACCTGCTTCTATATCCGGCTCCTGGCGGAGGACCTGGCTCTCGGCCTCGACATCCTGTCGGACATCATGAGGCGGCCCGCCCTCCGTGAGGAGGACGTGGACGCGGAACGGTCGGTGATCCTCGACGAGATCCTGATGCACGCCGACGAGCCGGCGGACGAGGCGGCGGAGCAGAGCAACGCCGCACTGTTCCCCGGCCACCCTCTCGGGCGTGACGTGCTCGGCAGCCGTCCGTCGGTCGAGGCGATGACCGCCGGGCGGTTGCGGCGCTTCTTCGAACAGCACTACCGGCCCCGGAACATGGTGGTGGCGGTCGCCGGCGACGTCGACCACGACCGGGTGGTCGCGATGCTGGCCTCGCACTGGTCAGGGGCGCCGGAGGGTGGCGCTCCGCGACGCGACGCCCCCGGTGCGGAGATCGTCCCGCTGCGGGTCACGCGCCGGGGGACGGAACAGACCCAGGTCATCCTGGCGCTGCGATCGGTGGACCGCAGCGATCCCCGCCGTTATGCGCTCGCCCTGTGGAACCACGCGCTCGGAGGCGGTCTGTCGAGCCGGCTCTTCCAGGAGATCAGGGAGCGCCGTGGCCTGGCGTACTCGGTGTGGTCCGACCGGGTCGCGTACGCCGATGCCGGCGCGATCAGCGTGGGTATCGGGACGGCGCCCGAGCACGTCGGGGAGGTCCTGGCCATCGCCACCCGGACGCTGGACGAGATGGGGGAGGACGGGCTCACCGACCGTGAGCTGGCGATCGCCAAGGGGAACCTCCGGGCCGAGACCCTCCTCTCCTGCGAGGACTCGGGGTCCCGGATGAGCAGGGTCGGGGGGAGCCTGCTCCTGCATGGCGAGGTCGTCGAGGTCGACGAGGTGCTGGCGCGCATCGAGGCGGTGACCGGCGCCGACGTGGGAGCGGTGGCCGCCGAGGTCGCCCGGGCGCCCCGGACCCTCTCGGTCGTCGGCCCGTTCGACGCCGGGGACTTCGATCCGGCCACCCTGCACCTGGGCTGAGTGCGGGCGAAGGAGCCGGTCCCGCCCGGGCCCGGCAGTAGGGTGACCGCTATGCGAGTCGGGGTGGTGGGAGCCGGGGGGAAGATGGGCCGGGCCGTCTGCCGGGCGGTGCTCGACGCGGCGGACCTCCTGCTGGTCGCAGCCGTCGATCCGGGGTTCGCCGGCACCGATCTCGGGGTGCTGGTGCCGGGCGCCGACGGGGTGCCGGTGGGAGGCGACCTCGGGATACTGGGTGACTCCGGGGCAGAGGTGGTGGTCGACTTCACCCACCTGGAGGCGGCACGGAGCACCCTCGCATGGTGCGTGTCGACTGGGACCCACGCGGTGGTGGGGACCACCGGGTTCACCGATGCGGAGCTCGATGCCCTGCGCCTCCGGTTCCCTGCCGACGTGGCCGGGGGCGCGCACTGCGTCATCGCCGCCAACTTCGCCATCGGAGCGGTGCTGATGATGCGCTTCGCCGAGCTGGCGGCTCCCTGGTTCGACGGGGCGGAGATCGTCGAGCTCCACCACGACGCCAAGCTCGACGCACCGTCGGGCACCTCGGTGCGGACGGCAGAACGCATGGCCGCGTCCCGGACCGCGGCCGGACGATCCGCCTTCCCCGACGACCGGACCACGACGGTCGTGCTCGACGGGGCCCGGGGCGGTGCCGGCCCCGGGGGCGTGCGGGTCCACTCCGTGCGCCTGCCGGGCCTGGTCGCCCATCAGGAGGTCGTGCTGGGCGCGGTCGGCCAGTCGCTGACCATCCGCCACGACTCGTACGACCGGTCCTCGTTCATGGACGGCGTCCTGCTGGCGGTGCGCGAGGTCGGACGGCGTCCCGGGCTGACCCTGGGGATCGAACCGTTGCTCGGGGTCTGAGTCCGGACCGAACGATGGTGGACACACGTCAGAGGATCCTGGGGGCCACCTACGCGTGCGTAGCGAGATGGGGACTGTCGAAGACGACGGTGGAGGATGCGGCCCGGGAGGCCGGCCTCTCGAGGGCGACCGTCTACCGGTACTTCCCCGGAGGGCGGGAGGAGCTGATCCACGACGTCGTGACCTGGGAGCTCATGCGGTTCTTCGGTCGCCTGTACGAAGAGGTCCAAGGAGCCGAGAGCCTCGAGGCGGTGATGGAACGGGGGATCCGCTTCGCCCACCGGTCCATCGTGGAGCACGAGGTGCTCCAGCGGGTGCTGCAGACCGAGCCGGAGATGCTGCTCCCGACGCTCACCATCGAGAGCAACCGGGTCCGCCAGGGGATCGCCGAGTTCCTGCTCCCCTACCTGCTGCGTCACGGCATGGCCGAGGGCGTGGACCCCGGGCGCGCCGCCGATTTCCTCGCCCGCATGGTGCTGTCCTACATCAGCTCCCCGGGCCGGTGGGACCTGGACGATCCGGGCGAGGTGCGCGAGCTGGTCCGCTCCGAGCTCCTGGCCGGTGTGGTGGTGGGCCCGGAGCCCCGTGCCGACGGCGGGGGCGAGGTCCCGCCTGCTCTTGACGATGAGACATGATCTGACATAGCGTCACAATCCGTGGGAGCCGAAGGAGCAGCGCTGAGCATCGTGGAACCCGCTCCGGGCGCCCGCGACCCGGACGAGCGGACGGCGGGCGCGTCGGCAACGGGTGCAGACAGGGTGTCCCCGCACCGGGTGCGGATCGTGGACGCCGCGCTGGCCTGCCTGGCGCTCGGCGGGACCACCAAGACGACCGTCGACGACATCGCCCGCCAGGCCGGCCTGTCCCGTGCGACCGTCTACCGCGTGTTCGCGGGCGGGCGGGACGAGATCCTCGGGGCGGTCGTCGACACGGAGCTCGGCCGGCTGTTCGCGGCGCTCGGGGCGCGCATGGGCGCCGCCGACGACCTGGGGGAGGTCCTGGCCGCCGGTGTCTGCGAGGCCGTCACCCGGATCGACCGCCATCCTGCGTTGCGGTACCTGGTGGAGCACGAGCCGGCTACGGTGCTCGGCCACCTGGCCTTCGACGCCTCGAACCGACTCCTGGCTGCCGCCACCGGGTTCGTCGCCCCCTTCCTCGTCCGTTGGATGGACCCCGACGAGGCCTGCCGGGTGGCGGAGTGGGCGACCCGCATCGTGCTGTCGTACACCATCAGTCCCTCGCCGGAGACCGACCTCACCGACATCGACGACGCACGCCGTCTGGTGGGGACGTTCGTCCTGCCGGGGATCCGGGCGCTCCGTGCACCGGACCGGTCCGTACCGATCGCCCTCGGCCCGTTCGCGGCCGGAGACGGGACCGGCCCGTCCCCGACGACCCGGCGCCGCTCCACCCCCGGGCAGGGCGCCACCGACCCCGCCCGCCGACTTCCGTTCGACCGCAAGCCACCGCACACCAACCGACCCCAGGGGGAGACGTCATGACCATCGAGATGAGCAGTACCGAGGAGATCATCGGCCGGGACGAGATCAACGACTTCGAGGCGATCCTCTCCGTGGTGGGGACGGAGGAGAGCGACGGCCGCCACGTCGTCCACTCGGACTACGACGCCATCTTCACGTGGGACTACGAGAAGGGGGCCCGGCCCAAGCTGGCGAAGCTCTACGAGAAGGCCAAGAACTCGCAGTGGAACGGGGAGACCGACCTTCCGTGGGAGACCGACGTCGACCAGGAGCGTCTGGTCATCGAGAACGCCGAGGCGAACGGCGGGTTCGGTGCCGGGTTCGACCTCAGCGGCACCCCGGTGGAGAAGTGGTCGGACAAGGAGTGGATCCGGTTCGGCGTCGAGAGCCAGAACTGGACGTTGTCGCAGTTCCTCCACGGTGAGCAGGGCGCGCTCGTCTGCACCGCGAAGATCGTGGAGTCGGTCCCGTGGGTCGACGCCAAGTACTACGCGTCGACCCAGGTGATGGACGAGGCTCGCCACGTCGAGGTGTTCGCCAAGTACCTCGACGACAAGCTGTCGGGTCACTACCCGATCAACGCCCACCTCCGGATGCTGCTCGACGACATCATCGCCGACTCCCGCTGGGACATGACGTACCTGGGCATGCAGATCATGGTGGAGGGGTTGGCGCTGGCCGCCTTCGGGTTCATGGCCCAGATGACCGGCGACCCGCTCCTCAAGCAGCTTCTCCGCTACGTCATGGCGGACGAGGCCCGCCATGTCGCCTTCGGGGTGCTCAGCCTCCAGGAGTACTACCAGGGCCTGGGCGCGGCCGAGCTCCGTGAGCGCCAGGAGTTCGCGTTCGAGGCCGCCGTCCGGATGCGGGACCGCTTCCTCCAGCAGGAGGTCTGGGACCGCATGGGGATCGATCCCAAGGCGATCGTCCCGGTCGTCCAGCAGGCGCCGGAACGGACCGAGTTCCAGGCCCTCCTGTTCTCGAAGATCGTCCCCAACTGCCGCAAGCTCGGGTTGCTCGACGCGGCTGACGGATGGCTGCGCACCAAGTTCACCGAGCTCGGGGTCATCGAGTTCGAGACCTGGGAGGACACGTCCGAGGAGTACGCCGCCTTCTCGGCGGTCCCGGAGCGGTCGTAGGAGCCACCTTGCGCGCCCGCCCGGACGCCGCGCCCGACCGGGTGGGCGCCGCGCCCGTGCTGGTAACCTCCCCGTCGTGAGTCCCCCTCCTGCGCCCCCGGGCGAGCGGCGCTGATTCCGTGGCGCGCTTCGGTTCGGTCGTGACGGCCATGGTCACCCCGTTCGACGACGAGGGGGGTCTCGACCTGGACGGCGCGGTCGCCCTGGCCCGGCACCTGAGTGCGTCCGGATCGGACGGCCTGGTCCTCGCCGGGACGACAGGCGAGGGACCGGTGCTCACCGACGGGGAGCGGCTCGACCTCTTCCGCTCCGTGGCCGATGCGGTCACCGTCCCCGTGGTGGCGGCCACCGGCACCAACGACACGGCGCACACCGTCCGCCTGACCCGGGAGGCTTCCGCGTGCGGCGTCGACGGCGTCCTGGTGGTCACGCCCTACTACAACCGCCCCTCGGCGGCGGGGCTCGAGGCCCACTTCCGGGCGGCCGCCGCGGCCACAGGGCTTCCGGTCCTGCTCTACGACATCCCGGTACGCACGGGGCGGCGGATCGGCACCGAGCTGCTCTTGCGGCTCGCCGCGGACGTCCCCAACCTGGTCGGCGTGAAGGATGCTACCGGGGACGTCGCGGGTGCCGCCGAGGTGGTGGCCGGCACCCCGGAAGGCTTCGAGGTGTACGCGGGGGACGACTCGACGACGCTCCCGTTCCTGGCGATCGGTGCGGCGGGGATCGTGAGCGTGGCCTCCCACTGGGCCGGCGGCACCTTCGCCGAGCTGACCGGCGCGTTCGCCGACGGCGACCTCGACCGTGCCCGCCGCGCCAACGCGCGCCTGTTCGAGTCCTACCGCTTCGAGGCGTCGGACCGGTACCCGAACCCGGTCCCGGCCAAGGCGGCGTGCCGGGCACTGGGACTGCCCGGAGGCGACTGCCGGCTCCCGCACCCGCCGGCACCCGGATCGCTGGTCGATGAGGCGCGCGGCGTCATCGGTCGCCTGGAGGACGCCGCCTCGACGGCTGCCGGGACTCCCTGACAAGCGCCGGACCGAAGGAACCCAAACCACCGGGGCGACAGCGTGCGCCTCTGATCGAAAGGGCCAGTGTGCCGACCAGACGACGTGACGAAGACAGTCGGAGCGGCGCGTCCGCCCCGCAGGGCCAGGCGTCCCCGCGCGGGGACGGCGCGCCCAGGCCGAAGGCCAGCGCCAAGTCCAAGGCCAAGGCGGACGCAGGCCAGAGCGGTGGCCAGGGGAAGGGCAAGGCCCAGGGGGGCACCAGGGCGCGTGGCGGGGATCGCGGCGCCGCCGGAGACGCTCACGCGGTGCGGATCGTCTTCCTCGGCGGCCTGGGGGAGATCGGACGGAACTGCGCCTGCATCGAGGTCGACGGGAGGATCCTGGTGCTCGACTGCGGCATCATGTTCCCCGACCCCGACATGCCCGGCGTCGACCTCGTGCTCCCGGACTTCACGTACCTCCGGGAGAACGCCGACCGCGTGGACGGGGTGGTGCTCACCCACGGCCACGAGGACCACACCGGCGGCCTGGCCTTCCTCCTCCGCGACTTCGCGTTCGACGTCTACGGTTCGGAGCTCACCCTGGGTCTGGCCCGGAACCGGGTGGAGGAGGCCGGCATGTCGAGCCGTGTGCGGTGGATCCCCGTCAGCGACGGCGAACGGCGCCGTATCGGGCCTTGCGACGTCGAGTTCATCCCCACCACCCACTCCGTGCCCGAGGCGTTCGCCGTCGCCTTCCACACGCCGCAGGGGGTGGTCCTCCACTCCGGCGACTTCAAGCTCGACCTCCACCCCGTGGACGGGCGGAGGACCGACCTGGCCCGGATGGGCGCTCTGGCCGAGGACCCGGGCATCCGGCTCCTCCTGTGCGACTCGACCAACGCCGAGGAGCCCGGCTTCACCCCGTCGGAGACGACGGTAGGGGTGACGCTGCGCAAGGTCTTCCTCGAGCGCCCGGGCAGGCGGTTCATCGTGACCAGCTTCGCCAGCCACATCCACCGGATCCAGCAGGTGGTCGATGCCGCCATCGGGTCCGGGCGCAAGGTGGCCACCCTCGGCCGCTCCATGCAGAAGAACGTGGCCCTCGCGCGGGAGCTGGGGATCCTCCGTATCCCCGACCGGTCCTTCATCGACATCGAGCAGATCGACACGCTCCCGCCCGGTGAGGTCTGTGTCGTCTCGACCGGCTCCCAGGGGGAGCCGATGTCGGCACTGTCGCGGCTCGCAGTCGGTGAGAACCGGTTCCTCGCCCTCCAGCAGGACGACGTCGTGGTGATCAGTGCCCATCCGATCCCCGGGAACGAGTTCTCCGTGGGACGGGTCATCGACGGCCTGCACCGACGGGGCGTGGAGGTCATCCACTCCGGCGTGGACTCCGTCCACGTGTCCGGGCACGCCAGTCAGGGGGAGCTCGCCACGTTGATGAACGTCACCCGGCCCGACTACTTCATTCCCGTGCACGGCGAGTACCGACACATGGCGAACCACGTCCGGCTGGCCGCCTCCATGGGGATCACCGGCGATCGCGTGCTGCTCTGCGAGGACGGGGACGCGGTGCGGCTCGACACGTCGGGGCTGCACCGCGACGGGACTGTCCCCGGGGGGTACCTCTATGTCGACGGATCCACGGTGGGTGACATCGGCCACGGCGTGCTCCGGGACCGGATGGTGCTGGCCGAGGACGGGGTCGTCATGGCCGTGGCCACGGTGGACGTCACCCAGGGCGAGGTGATCGGGATCCCGCAGATCGTGACTCGGGGGTGGGCCTATGACGACGACACGGATGCCCTCCTCGAGGAGGCCCGGACCCAGGTGGTCGCCGCTCTGCGCAAGGCCCTGGCCGCGGGGAGCCGTGACCACGAGGAGCTGGGCCGGGTCACCCGCAAGGCGCTCGGCCGCCTGGTGGGCAACCGCACCAAGCAGCGTCCCATGATCGTCCCGGTGATCGTGACGGTCTGATCCTCCGGCCCGGGAGTCCCCGTCGCCGGGCGGGCCCGGAGGTAGCCTGGGACGACTGTGGCCACCGCAACGAAGGGTTCGTCTGGGCGTCCGGGGGCGTCTCGTCCGAAGAGGTCGACCGGTGGTTCCGGCCGCTCCCGACCGGTGACGCGTGCCCCCGGGGCCCGGTCCACGGGACGACCGAGCCGCCCGGCGGGACGGGGACGGGGACGGGACGGACCCGCAGCAGGTGCCCGGGCCGTGCTGGGGACCCACGCGTCCGATCTCTGGGGCGTCGGTCTGGTCACCGTGGCCGTCCTGGCGGCGCTGGCGTTCTACGGGGCGGCGCTCGGCCCGGCGGGCCGGGTCGTGCGTACCGGTGGTGGAGACCTCCTGGGCTGGGGGCGGTTCCTCATCCCGCCCGTCGCGCTGGCGGTCGGTGTCCGCCTGCTCGCCGGCCGCGGGCCGACGGACGAACCCGGCCGCGAGCCGGCGCGGGCGTTCCTCGGGGGGACGCTCGTCCTCCTGGCCGGAGCCGGCCTGGCGGGCCTCGCAGCCGGGTCTCCCGCCCTCGACGCGCCGGCCGGTCGGCTGGCCGGCGGCGGCGGATGGGTCGGCGCGGCGGTCGCCGACCCGCTGCACGCCGGGCTGGGTGGCTTCGGAGCGGCGACGGTGTTGGCCGCGGTGGTGGTGGTAGCGCTGGTGCTGTTCACCGGGGTGCCGGTCCGCTCTGCGGCACACGGCGCCGGGGTGGCGTTGCGGTGGGCGGGCTCGATGGCCCGCGGGGCACCGGGCCGGGGTCCGCAACCGTCCCCGGACGACGGGCACGGGGAGCCGACGGACCCGTTCGGCCGGGTCGTGACCGGGGACGGCCCGACGGCGACGGCGCTCCCGGTGGGGGCCGAGACGGACGGTCCCGATCCCGAGATGGACGTGGTCCCGGCGGTCGCCCTCCCGACCACGGTTCCCCACCCCGTGGCGGGCGGGGAGGACGGCCCTCCGGTCCCTGGCACCCTCCCCCCGGAGGCCACCGTGGGTGGGCGGGGGGACCAGCTCGAGATGAAGCTGGGGCCCGCGGTCGGGGAGTGGCGGCTCCCGCCGGCCTCCCTGCTGAAGCGGCTGCGTCCCCAGGCGATCGACGAGCGCGAGGTCGACGCGGCCGGTGCCGCCCTGGTCGACGCGCTCGCCGCCCACGGGGTCGTGACCACCCTGGTCGGGCGCACGGTCGGTCCGTCGGTCACCCGGTACGAGCTGGAGCTGGGCGCAGGCGTCAAGGTGGCGCGGGTGACGTCCCTCGCCAAGGACATCGCCTACGCGATGGCGTCGCCCGACGTCCGGATCCTCGCCCCGATCCCGGGCAAGTCGGCGATCGGCGTCGAAGTGCCGAACCGGCGGCGCCAGCTGGTCGCCCTCGGCGACATCCTCGCCTCCCCTGAGGCGGCCAAGGCCCACCATCCTCTCGAGGTCGCCCTGGGTCGGGACATCGCCGGCCGGGCCTTCATGGCCAACCTGGCCGAGATGCCGCACGTGCTGGTGTCGGGTGCCACCGGTTCCGGGAAGTCGTCGTGCATCAACTCGATCCTCACGTCCATCCTGACCAGGGCCACCCCCGATCAGGTCCGGCTCATCCTGGTGGACCCGAAGCGGGTCGAGCTGGGCCAGTACAACGATCTGCCGCACTTGTTGACCCAGGTGGTCGTCGATCCGAAGAAGGCGGCCAACGCGCTGGCGTGGGCGGTCCGGGAGATGGAGCGGCGCTACGACCTCCTGGCGGAGGTCGGCATGCGCGACATCACCGGCTACAACACCGCCTTCGACCGGGGGGAGCTCGCCCTCCTCGAGGCGGAGCGGGAGGGATCCCGACCCGGGGACACGGCCGATGACGCCGCGACCGGGGAGCGGCGCTACCCCCGGCTGCCGTTCATCCTCATCGTGGTGGACGAGTTGAACGACTTGATGATGGTCGCCGCGCGCGATGTGGAGGAGTCGGTCTGCCGGATCGCCCAGATGGCGCGGGCGGTCGGCATCCACCTGGTGCTCGCCACCCAGCGGCCCTCGGTCGATGTGATCACGGGGGTCATCAAAGCCAACATCCCCTCCCGGATGGCCTTTTCGGTGTCCTCCCTGGCCGACAGCCGTGTCATCCTCGACCAGCCGGGGGCCGAGCGGCTGATCGGCAAAGGGGACATGCTCCTGGTGACCACGTCCTCGTCCAACCCGCAGCGCCTGCAGGGCCCGTGGGTGGGCGAGGAGGAGGTGCGCGCCATCGCCGCCCACTGGAAGCGCCAGCGGCCAACGGACGCGGTTGCCGGCATCGAGGAGCTGGCGACCGAGGCCGCCCCGGAGGGCCACGCCGCTCAGGACGACGACGACGAGCTGCTGGCCCAGGCGGTCGAGCTGGTGGTTCGGTCCCAGCTCGGTTCGACCTCCATGCTGCAGCGCAAGTTGCGGATCGGCTTCGCCCGGGCGGGTCGCCTGATGGACCTCATGGAACGGAGGGGAGTGGTCGGTCCGTCCGAGGGGTCGAAGGCCCGGGACGTGCTCATGACGGTCGAGGAGCTGGAGTCGATCTGAACGCGTCCACCTCCGGGTCGGGGACGGTGCCGGACGACGAGGTAGATCCGGACGACGCGGTCGATCCGGTCGCCGTCCGGCCGCGGCCGCTCCGCCGGGCCGTCCTGCGTGGTGGCGCGGTCGTCACCGCCGTCGTGGCGCTGTTGGTGGCCGGAGGCCTGGTCGCCGCCCACCGGATCCACCGCCTCCAGCCTCCACCGGTGGTCCGGACGTCGCTGGCGGCCAGCCGGACCGTTCCCGGCACCCCCCCGGTGCTCCCGTGGCCACCGACCGGTCAGGCGGCGGTCGCCGTCCCGGCCCTGGGCATCGCGCTGACGTCCGGACCCGAGGTCCCGGTGCCGATCGCCTCGCTCACCAAGATGACCACCGCGGTGGTGGTGCTCCGGGACCATCCGGTGGCGCCCGGTTCCGACGGTCCCTCGTTGACGGTGACCGCGGCGGACGTCGCCGTCTACGAAGCCGACCTGTCGAAGGACGAGTCGACCGTCGCGGTCCGGGTGGGCGAGGTGTTGACGGAGCGCCAGGCACTCGAGGGCCTGCTGACCCAGTCGGCCAACAACCTCGCCTACGTGCTGGCGGTCTGGGACGCAGGCAGTCAGGCGGCGTTCGTGACGAAGATGAACGTGTTGGCCGCCACCCTCGGCATGACGGAGAGCCATTACACGGATGCGAGCGGGTTCGCGGCGACCTCGGTCTCCTCGGCGGCGGACTGCCTGAAGATGGCGGTGGCCGGGATGGCGATCCCGACCTTCGCCGAGGTGGTCTCGCTCACCTCGGTCACGTTGCCCGTGGTCGGGACCGTTGCGAACATCGTCACCCAGATCGGATCCGACGGGGTGATCGGGATCAAGTCCGGGTTCACCGCCCAGGCCGGGGGCTGCATGGTGCTGGCTGCGGACCGGGAGGTCGGAGGGCGCCGGGTGCTGGTGATCGCAGCCGTCCTCGGCCAGCCGGTGCCCCCGGCCGTTGCCGTCGCGGCTCCGGTCGCCCCGTCGTCCGTCGCTCCCGCCACCGGAGTCGGTTCGAACACCACCACCATCACCACCACCACCACGATCCCCTACATCCCCGATCCGCTCCGCTACGCCGGTCCGGCCGCGGAGGCGCTCTTGAGCGCAGCGGAGGCGGGTGCCACCCCGGTGGTGGTGGCGGTCCCCGGCGGGACGGTGGCCCGTGCCGTCACCGTCTGGGGTGGAGCGGGCCACTCGGTGGCGGTGGTGACGTCGGCGGGTGCCACCCTGCTCGCGTGGCCCGGCCAGGCGGTCCGATCGGTTCCCGTCGTCCACGTGCCGCCCGGGGCCCGTCGGGGGGAATCGGTCGGCTCGGTCCGCTACGTCCTGGGCCTCCAGTCCGTCGCGAGCCCCCTGCGCCTGGCCGCGCCACTTCCCGAGCCGAACTGGTGGTGGCGGCTCGTCCACAGATAGCGCTCCCCCCGGGAAGGGGGGGCGACCGCATCCGGGGGAGCGTCGGCGGCGACCGGTCCTGCCCGAGACGACCCGGGGGGGCTACCCTGTCGTCGTGCGAGCACGAGCCCCAGCATCGTCGGCCAACCTCGGACCGGGGTTCGACACGCTGGCGCTGGCGCTCGATCGCTACGTCGAGGTCGAGGTGGAGCCGGCCTCGCGGCTCGTGGTGCGCTCCGAGGGGGAGGGCGCAGGGCTTGCCGACGACCCCTCGCACCTGGCGGCCCGGGTCGCCATCGACGTCGCCGGGACCGACCGTCTCGCCATCACCGTGCGATCGGAGATCCCGGTCGGCCGCGGTCTCGGATCGTCGGCGGCCCTGGCCGCGGCGGCCGCCGCGGCGGCCGGAGCCAAGGACCCGCTGGCGGTGGCCACCCATATGGACGGTCATCCGGACAACGCCGCGGCCTCGGTGGTGGGCGGGCTGGTGGCTTCGGCCATGGTTCGCGGCTCGGTGCGGGCGGTGCGGCTGCCACTCGACGTCAGCCTGGTCTTCGTGGTGATCGTCCCCGACCTGGTCCTTTCGACGTCCCGGGCGCGTCAGGTGCTCCCGGTCGAGGTCAGCCGCGAGAACGCCGCCTTCAACCTGTCGCGCCTCGCCCTCCTCATCGCCGGCTTGGGTGACAGCCGGCTGCTGGTGGGAGAGGCGACCGAGGACCGCATCCACCAGGACTACCGGAGCCCGCTCTTCCCCGCCGCGCCGAAGCTGCTCTCGCGCCTGGCGGCGGGTGGGGCGCTGGCGGTCTGTTGGTCGGGGGCCGGTCCCTCGCTCCTCGGCATCTGCCGCGGGACGGACGGGGAGAAGGTGACCAAGGCGGCCCAGGCGGCGTTGGCCGAGGCGGATGTCCCGGGCTCGGTCCTGCTCCTCCGTCCGGACCTGCACGGGCTGGTGGTGGACCGCGACGGTTCCGGGGACCTGTGGGGTGACCGGAGGCCGACGTGGGAGCGGGCCGGGGAGGACGAGCCAGGAGCGCCGGGTCCGGTCCCCGGTGGGGGGAGCCAGTTCTACGACTTCGACGGTGGCCGCCAGGGCGGACGCTGAGGGCGCGGCCGGACCGGGGTTCCCGCCGGCGACCGGTAGAGTCCGGCGGATGCCTTCCCGTGTGCCCACCCCCTCCCGTGCGCCCGACCTGCTCGTGGCGGTCGCCAACCCGCGTCCGGGTCGCGTGTACGAGGTGCGGTGCGAGAGCCCGGAGCTGACCTGTGTGTGCCCGATGACCGGCCAGCCGGACTTCGCCACGGTGCGGATCTCCTATGTGCCGGGCGACTCGATCGTCGAGCTGAAGTCGCTCAAGCTCTACCTGTGGAGCTACCGGGACCAGGGTGCCTTCCACGAGGACGTCACCAACCGGATCCTCGACGACCTGGTGTCGGTCCTCCGGCCGCAGCAGCTGACCGTGGTCACCGACTGGCTGGTCCGGGGGGGGATCCATACCGTGGTGGAGGCGTCGTACCCGCACGCGCCGATACCGACCGGCGCGTCCTAGTCTGTGGGCGTGCCTTCCGCTGACGCCCGAGACGGAGAGGGCGCGCCCGGAGGAACCGACGGCGCCGGGCCCCCGGCGCCCCGTACGTTCCACATCCAGACCTTCGGGTGCCAGATGAACGATCACGACTCGGAGCGCCTGGCCGGGCTGCTGATGGCGGACGGCCTGGTCCCCACCGCAGAGGCCGAGGAGGCCGACGTGGTCGTGTTCAATACCTGCTGCATCCGCGAGAACGCCGGCAACAAGTTCTACGGTCATCTGGGGAACCTGAAGGCGCTGCGGGAGTCGCGGCCGGGCATGCAGATCGCCGTCGGCGGCTGCCTGGCCCAACTGGACAAGGATCGGGTCCGCCAGCGCGCCCCCCACGTCGACGTCGTCTTCGGGACCCACAACCTCACCAGCGCGCCGGATCTGCTCCGGCGGGCGAGGGCGCAAGGCCCTCTGGTGGACGTCCCCGACGGACCGGTCTACTCGCCGGACCCCGGGTCGGACGGCCTGCACGTGGCCGCCCTCACCGCTGTGCGGGAGCTGCCCTACGCAGCCTGGGTGACGATCCAGACCGGGTGCGACAACTCGTGCGCCTTCTGCATCGTCCCCTCGGTCCGGGGTGGAGAGGTGTCGCGGCCGATCGCCGCTCTCGTCGACGAGGTGCGGACCCTGGCGGACCGGGGAGTCACCGAGGTGACCCTCCTCGGCCAGAACGTCAACTCGTACGGCCGGGACCTGACCCGCCGCCGTCCCCTGTTCGCCGAGCTCCTCCGGTCGGTGGCGGAGGTGGGGGGCATCCGGCGGGTCCGGTTCACCAGCCCTCATCCCAAGGACCTCCGCCCGGAGACGATCGAGGCCATGGCGGCGACCCCCGAGGTGTGTCCCCATCTCCACCTCCCGCTGCAGTCGGGGAGCGACGCCACGCTGGTGGCCATGCGCAGGGGGTACACCGCCGAGCGGTACCTCGCCCGCCTGGCCGAGGCGCGCGCGGCCATCCCCGATCTGGCGGTGACGACCGACCTGATCGTCGGGTTCCCCGGCGAGTCGGAACCGGAGTTCGTCCGCACGCTCGAGGTGGTGGCCGAGGCCGACTACGACAGCGCCTACACCTTCGTCTTCTCGCCCCGGCCGGGAACCCGGGCGGCGGCGATGGAGGACCGGTTCGTGGCACCGGGCGAGGTGGCGGAGCGCATGGAGCGCCTGCGGGCGGTGGTCGAGCGCTCGGCGCTGCGCAAGCACCGGGCCCGGATCGGTCGTGTCGAAGAGGTGCTGGTCGAGGGCGGGTCCAAGCGGGACGGGACGATGGTCACCGGCCGGACCGGCCAGAACAAGCTCGTCCACTTCCCCCCGGTCGCAGACCAACCCCCGCAGGCCGGTGCCTACGCCGACGTCCGGGTGACCGGTGCCGCCCGTCACCATCTCCTGGGCGAGCTGGTGCAGGTGACCGCCGCCCCTCGGCACCGGAGGCTGATCCCGGTCACCGCCGGCTGAACCGTGCCGGACGGCGTCGCCGGGGTCGCCCTGGTCGGACCGACGGCCATGGGGAAGTCCGCCGTGGCACTGGCGGTGGCTTCGTGCGCCGCCGGCGCCGTCGAGCTCGTCTCGGTCGACTCCATGGCCGTCTACCGGGGATTGGACATCGGCACCGCGAAGCCGCCCAGGGAGGTGCGCGACCGGCTCGCCTACCACCTGGTGGACCTGGTGGAACCCTGGGAGGACTTCACCGTCTGGCAGTTCCAGGAGGCCGCCCACCGCGCCCTGGCAGGGATCGCCGCCCGGGGGAGCCGGGCGCTGCTGGTGGGGGGTACGGGACTGTACCTCCGAGCGGTGGTCGACGACCTGACCTTCCCCGGTCGGTTCCCTGCAGTGGTGGACCGCCTGGACGCCGAGCTGGATGCCGGCGGCCCTGACGGGAGCCCGGGGGAGGCGGCGGCGTTGGCCCGTCTGCACCAGCGGTTGGAGGGGCTCGACCCGGTGGCGGCGGCACGGATCGCCCCGACCAACCGGAGGCGGCTGGTCCGGGCGATGGAGGTGACGCTCGGCTCCGGTCGGCCGTTCTCGTCGTTCGGGCCGGGACTGGAGGTCTACCCGCCCAGTCGGTTCACGCTGGTGGGCATCGACGGCGATCCGGCGGAGGTCGACGCGCGGATCGCGGCGAGGTTTGAGTCCATGATGGACGCGGGCCTCCTCGACGAGGTCCGTCGTCTAGCCCGTGCCCCCCGAGGGCTCTCACGCACGGCTCGCCAGGCGCTCGGCTATCGCGAGCTGCTCTCGCACGTGGAGGAGGGAGTGCCGCTCGGTGAAGCGGTGGCGGAGGCGATCCGGCGCACTCGGGCGTTCGCCCGCAGGCAGCGGTCGTGGTTCCGGCGGGATCGCCGTATCGTATGGGTGGAGCCCGGTGAGCGAGCGGTGGCCCGGGTGACCGAGCTGTGCGGCCGGCCGGCGAGAGACTGACCGATCGGGACGAGCGTGCGCATGGACGACAGCCGGCTACGGATGACCAAGCACCATGGGGCCGGGAACGACTTCGTGGTGCTCGGCGACCTCGAGGATCGCCGGTCGCCCTCCCCGGAGCTCGTGCGGGCGATCTGCGACCGGAGGTACGGGGTCGGGGCCGACGGGTTGATCCGGGTCACCGCGGGGCGGGACGGGGCCGATCTCACGATGGACCTCCGGAATGCGGACGGGACGGCGGCCGAGATGAGCGGGAACGGGATCCGTTGCCTGGCCCAGGCTGCGGTGGACGCTGGATGGGTGGATCGCCCCACGTTCGCCGTGTGGACGCCGGGCGGTGTCCGGACCGTCGACTACCGCGCCGGGGCGGCCGCGGGCGAGGCCGAGGTGTCGGTGGACATGGGGAGCCCGGCCCTCGGGCCCGACCAGGCACAGCAGTTCGCGGACCGCCGGGCGAGGCAAGTGGAGCTGGGCAACCCCCACCTGGTGCTCCTCGGTCCCGATCCGTCGACGGTGGACGTGGCTGGGCTGGGGGAACGGCTGCAGCAGGTGCATCCCGGTGGGATCAACGTCGAGTTCGTCGCTCCGGGTCCCGAGCCCGGCGCCTTGACCCTGCGGGTGTGGGAACGCGGCGTGGGGGAGACGCTCGCCTGCGGCACCGGGTCGGTGGCCGCGGCCGCGGCGGCGCTGAGCTGGGGTCTGGTCGGGGAGCAGGTGCGCGTGCACAATCCGGGGGGACTGCTCCGGGTGGACCTCGGTGGTGCCGGAGCGGTGCTGACCGGTCCGACGCGGACCGTGGCGTGGCTCGAGGTGGTCCCGTCGATGGTGCTGGCGGCCGCGCAGCGATGACCCCGCCGGAGTCGGCGTTCACCGACACCCTCATCTCGAGGACCGTCCGGGAGCGCATCGTGGCGGTCGGCGTCACCTTCCCGGGAGGCACCGCGGCTGCCACCGAAGCCGGGCTCGACGAGCTGGCGCTGCTGGTGGACACGGCGGGCGCCGACGTGCTGGCGCGGATCGTCCAGCGGCGGCCCGCACCCGACCCGGCCACCTACGTCGGCAGGGGCAAGGCCGACGAGCTCCGGGCGATCTGCCTCGAGGTCGATGCGGACACGGTCGTGTTCGACGACGACCTGAGCCCGGCCCAACAGCGCAACCTCGAGGCCATCCTCGGGCGGACGGCGATCGACCGGACGGCCGTGATCCTGGACATCTTCGCCCAGAACGCCCGGACCCCCGAAGGACGGGCGCAGGTGGAACTGGCGCTGCTCCGGTATCGGTTGCCCCGCCTGCGCGGCCGGGGCACGTCGTTCAGCCAGCAGGCGGGTGGGATCGGCACCCGGGGGCCGGGGGAGACCCAGCTGGAGGTCGACCGGAGGCGGCTGGTCCGCCGGATGACCAGGCTCGAGTCCGATCTGCGTCAGCTCGACCGGACCCGTCGCACACAGCGGAAGGGGCGGGCGCGTTCGCGCCACCGGACGGTCTCGCTGGTGGGGTACACGAACGCCGGGAAGTCGACGCTGCTGAACCGGCTGTGCGGATCCGACGTGCTGGTCGAGAACCGCCTGTTCTCGACGCTCGATCCGCGGACGCGCCAGCTGGTCCTCCCCGGCGGCGAGACGGTGTTGGTCACCGACACGGTCGGCTTCGTACGCAAGCTGCCGCACCAGGTGGTCGAGGCGTTCCGATCGACGCTCGAGGTGGTGCGGGAGTCGGACCTGATCGTCCACCTGGTGGACGGTTCCGCTCCCGATCTCGAGGGGCAGATCGACGCGGTCCGCACGGTCCTGGCCGAGATCGGAGCGGACGTGGTCCCCGAGCTCCTGGCGGTCAACAAGGTCGATGCCGCCGCAGCCCTGGGGCCGGAGGTCGAAGAGGAGGTGACGAGGCTCCTGGCGGAGCACACCGGCGCGGTCGCTCTCTCGGCCCGTTCGGGGTCGGGGGTCGAAGGACTCCTGACGGCCGTCGGCGATCGGCTGCGGGTGGCGGACCGGGTGGTCGAGCTGCTCATCCCCTGGGCCCGCGGTGACGTCCTGGCCGCCGTCCACCGGGAGGGCGAGATCGTCCGGGAGGACGCCGCGGGCGACGCCACCCGGGTCCATGCCGTGCTCGACGAGGTGGGCAAGGCCCGGTTCCGGGAGTTCGTGGCCCCGTGACCGACCGGACGACCCCCCCCGCCGGCTTCTCGCCCCCGCCGTACCCCTACGATCGGCTCATCGGCATGCGGGCCGCCGCCGAGGCGTTGTTCGGGACCGGTTCCCGGTCCGGGGAGGGCGTGGTCGACTGCTCCGTGGGGACGCCGAACGACCCTCCGCCGGCCGCCGCCATCGAGGCGCTGGCCCACTCCGGCACGGAGCGGGGCTACCCGGCCTCACCCGGCTCCCTCTCCTACCGTCAGGCCTGCGCCCGCTGGCTGGACCGCCAGTTCGGGGTCCGGGTCGATCCGACGTCGGGCCTCGCCGCCTGTGTCGGGACCAAGGAGTTCGTGGCCTCTACGGCCCACTACCTGCGCCTCCGGTCGCCGGACCGGGACGTCGTGCTGTACCCCGAGGTCTCCTATCCGACCTACGCCATGGGGGCCCGCCTGGCCGGCTGCCGGGCCGTGCCGGTGCCGGAGCGGCCGGGCGGGGGGCTGGCGCTCGAAACGGTGCCGCCCGCCGAGCGGGACCGGGCCCTGCTGGTCTGGGTGAACTCGCCGTCCAACCCCACCGGACGCCTCACCGACCTGGCGGAGGCGGCGGCGTGGGGGAGGGGGCACGGGATCCCGGTCTTCTCCGACGAGTGCTACGCACCGTTCACGTGGGACGGGTCACCGCGGAGCATCCTCGAGGAGGGGGTGGACGGCGTGGTGGCGGTGCACTCTCTCTCCAAGAGGTCGAACCTCGCCGGGGTGCGGGCCGGCTTCTTCGCCGGGGATCCAGCCCTCGTCGGGTTCCTGCTCGACATCCGCCGGCACGCCGGATTGATGGTCCCGGGCCCGGTGCAGGCGGCGGCGGTGGCGGCGCTCGAGGACGAGGACCATGTCGAGGTCCAGCGCGGGCGGTACCTCGAGCGGCTCGCCTTCCTCCGGGACGTCCTCGGCGCCGCCGGCCTCCCGGTGGCCCTGCCCGACGGCGGCTTCTACCTGTGGGTCCCCGTCCCCGACGGTCGCCCGGGATCCGGCTGGGGCCTGGCCGAGGACCTGGCCCACGCCGCAGGGATCCTGACCGGTCCGGGGGACCTCTACGGCGAGGGGGGTGGCCGGTTCGTGCGGGTGGCGGTCGTCCAGCCCATGGATCGGCTGGCCCTGGTAGCCGATCGACTGGCCGGACACGACCTGTCGCGAGGCCGGTCCGACACCTGATCCGTGCGGGCGGGGAACCCGGCACCGCTAACGTCTGGGTATGGCAGACCTTCCCTCCCAGATCGCAGAGCTGTGGGACCGGGCGCCGGAGCTCGGGCCCGCCGACCTCGACGCCCTGGCGGTGGTCACCGAGGCGATCGACCTGCTCGACACCGGCCAGGCACGGGTCGCCGAGGTCGAGCAGGCGTCCGGGGAGGTGATCGTCCACGAGTGGCTCAAGCAGGCGATCCTCCTGCTCTTCCGACTCCGTTCGATGGAGACCATGGAGGTCGGCCCGTTCGAGTACGTCGACAAGCTCCCCCTGAAGCACGGGTACGCGGGCGCTGCCGTGCGGGTGGTGCCCGGAGCGTCCGCCCGTTGGGGATCGTTCCTCGGTGCCGGGGTGGTGTGCATGCCGAGCTACGTGAACATCGGGGCCCGGGTCGGCGCCGACACCATGGTGGACACCTGGGCCACAGTGGGTTCGTGCGCACAGATCGGCGAACGGGTCCATCTCTCCGGCGGGGTCGGCATCGGCGGGGTGCTGGAGCCGGCGCAGGCAGCGCCGGTGATCATCGAAGACGAGGCGATGATCGGTAGCCGGTGCATGGTCACCCAGGGAGCGCGGGTGGGACGCGGGGCGGTGCTCGGGGAGGGGACGATCCTCAACCCGTCCATCCCAGTGATCGACGCCGAGACCGGTGACGAGGTGGGTCGCGGCCACGTGCCGCCCTGGACGGTGGCCGTGCAGGCCTCACGCCGCCGGGAGTTCGCCGGGGGTGAGTTCTTCCTCCCGTGCGTGCTCGTCCTGCGTCACCTGACCGAGGGCCAGCGTCACGACAAGGCACAGCTCAACGACATCCTCCGCCAGCACGGCGTCTCTGCATGACGGGCGCGGCGTGACGGGCGCGGCGTGACGGGCGCGGCGTGACGGGAACTGACACCGTGCTCGATCTGGCCGCCGAGCTGGTGGCGATCCCCTCCGTCAGTCACCACGAAGGTCGCATCGCCGACACGGTGGAGGAGGCGCTGCGCTCGTGCCCGTGGCTGCAGGTGGACCGGATCGAAGACAACGTCGTGGCCCGGAGCGACCACGGACGCGGCCAGCGTCTGCTGCTGGCCGGTCATCTCGACACGGTGCCACCGGCCGGAGGGAACGAGACCGCCCGGGTGGATGGCGCCGTCCTCTACGGTCTGGGGGCGAGCGACATGAAGGGGGGCGTCGCCACCTTCCTCCGGTTGGCGGCGGCAATCCCCGAACCGGGTGTGGATGTGACCTGGTGCTTCTACGCCTGCGAGGAGGTCGCGCAGCGGTTCAACGGGCTCCGGCGCCTCTGGGAGATCGCCCCCGGGCTGCTGGACGCCGATGCGGCGGTCCTGGGTGAGCCCACCGGAGGCCTGGTCGAGGCAGGCTGTCAGGGGACGATGCGGGTCCGCCTCACCCTGACGGGCGTGCGGGCCCACACCGCACGACCCTTCATGGGGCGCAACGCCGTCCACCGTCTGGGGCCACTCCTCGCCGCCGTCACCGGGTACGAGGGGCGACGCCCGGTCCTCGACGGGTGCACCTACGCGGAGCAGCTCCAGGTGGTCGAGATCACCGGCGGCGTCGCCGGCAACGTCGTCCCCGATCGGGCGTCACTTCTCCTCAACCACCGGTTCGCGCCGGACCGCTCCGTCGAGGAGGCGGAGCGGGGGCTCCACCGGCTGTTCGATCCGTACCTCGAGCCCGAGGACGAGTGGACGGTCGAGGACGCCTCACCGGGTGCGCCCCCGGGGCTCGACCATCCGCTGCTGGCCGACCTGGTCGCCGCCACCGGGGCCCCGCCACGGGCCAAGGTCGGGTGGTCGGACGTCGCCACCTTCTGGGAGCACGGGATCCCCGCGGCCAATTTCGGTCCGGCCGATCCTCTGTTGGCCCACACGCCCGGGGAGCACGTCAGTGCGGACGAGCTCGCCTACGTCCAGAGGGTGCTCGAAGGTCTGTTGCGCAGGTCTCGCGACCGCACCTGACGGCACCTCCCACCGAGCGGGGAGCGGTGCCGGACCATCCGCTCACAGTCGCCGCAGGACAGTGACCACCTTTCCGTAGACGGTCACCTCGGATGCGTCGAACTGCATGGGAGCGAGACGGTCGTTCGCCGGCGTGAGGACCACGGTGTCCCCGTCGGTGGCGAACCGCTTGACGGTCGCCTCGCCATCGGGGATGCCGGCCACCACGATGTCGCCCCGTTCGGCGTCTGGCTGCTGGCGGACGACGACGAAGTCGCCGTCGAAGATCCCGTCCCCGATCATCGAGTCACCCTGGACCCGCACCATGAACAGCGAGCCGGTGCCGGTGAAGTCCTCCGGCAGCGGGTAGAGCTCCTCCACGTTCTCTTGGGCGAGCACACCGGTACCGGCGGCGACGTCGCCCACCAACGGGACATGGCGGATCGGCCGGGCATCCATCACCACCTTCGAGGACGGATCGAACCTCACTTCGATGGCTCGCGGCTTGGTCGGATCGCGACGCAGGTACCCCTCGCGCTGGAGGACGGCGAGATGGGCATGGACGGTGGACGACGAGGGGAGCCCGACCGATTCGCCGATCTCCCGCCCGGAGGGGGGGGACCCCCGGGCCCGCGCG
>Ga0080006_1264262_pt1 | contig 67306 bp, 58 predicted proteins | sample RS3BMetagenome_FD_69209 | JGI IMG/M metagenome (GOLD analysis project Ga0080006, IMG submission 69209) | Ferric oxide microbial mat and aquatic microbial communities from Rainbow Spring, Yellowstone National Park, USA - RS3B (SPADES... ... | reverse complement strand
CTGGTCCTCGACGCCCTCAACATGGCCGCCTGGGCCCGGCGCCACGTCGGGATCGACGGCGTGATTTGTCATTCGGACGCGGGCTCGCAATATACGTCGATTGCCTACACCGAACGCCTGGAGGACGTCGGGGCCGCACCCTCGATCGGGACCATCGGCGACTCCTACGACAACGCCATGGCCGAGACCATGATGGGTCTCTACAAGACCGAGCTCTACCGGAACCCGGCCATGCTCGTCGAGAACGGCGGACCCTGGAAGGGCCTCGACGATCTCGAGATCGCGACGGCCCGATGGGTCGCCTGGTTCAACGACGAGCGGCTGCACTCCGAACTCGACGACCAGACACCGGCCGAGGTCGAAGCCGAGCACTACGCTCACCAGTCTCAGCCTGATGCGGCATGAGAAACCCAACCACCGGAGTCTCTACAAAACCTGGACCGGTTCATTCCTCGCTACTGTTCAAGGAGTGGGGCGCTTTGTCAGGACAGGGACGCTGGCATGCGACTCGCCAACCTCGGTCGGCGCTTCCGCGTGTGTGGACACCTGCCAACTGGCTGCATTGCCAATGTGCGAATGGCCCCCTGCCGGGGTCGGCCGAGGTAAGTGGGCCCGGCAACCAGCTCAGATGGACTCAAGCGAGTACAAACACGGCAGTTTGCCGTGGAGCAACCTGTCTTGAATCGGATCATCAGTCGGTCTTCTGCTCAAAGTCGGAGCCATCCAAGAAGTTGATCGTCACGGTAGCGGTCGCAATGAGCCGATGGTCCCTGCCAACGTCGTACACGCGAACATCACATACCCCGTGGTGTTGCCCGATTCGCAAGGCAGCTGCTTCGGCACGCAGTGGGCCGATCCTCCCGGCTGCGAGATAGCTGATCGAAAGGTTGGAAGTGGCCGGTGGTCGCTTGCTGGCCCTGGTCACTGCGCACGCCCCGGCAGTATCGATAAGGATGGCGACAAGTCCTCCATGGACGGCTCCCCCCGGTCCTCGCATCTCGTCGCGCACGACCAGTTCAATGATGTGCTCGTCACCGTCCAAAATGTGGCGATGAGGGAGAGCATCGAAGAGGGGGCACCCGAGCCCTTGGTTCTCACCAGCAACCAGTGGTTGATCTTCAAGCATGAGCCAATGGTAGGCCGCCACCAATTGCCTACGGCCCCGAACCAATCGATGCCCGGTTGATCCAACGCCCCAAACTCGTACCGCAGGTTGTTTGTCGTCGTCGGGAACTAGTCGAATCCTGCGCCTGATCGCCGGATGGATGGGGCAAATGTCCGCCACGCGCAGCTCCCAGTACTTCATCGCGCAAGCGCTGAACCGAGATCATTCCCGAGGAACCGTCACACGGCATCGCGGCGCTCAGTCACCAGAGTCGGAAACGAGTGAGGACGCACATTCACCTGGATGGTGACGCCCGAGAGCGGCAAATTCCTCAATCAAGCGGCGGCTGTCGACCTCTGTGTCAACCTCCAGTGAGACGGATCGTCCGGCAGGTGGGACACGGCGGAACATCCGAAACCGATGCTGATCGCATCGCGTATGCGCTCTCGGCACTTCTCCGCGTCTTCGTGCCATTTGAGCCCTACTGCCTGATCGATCAGTTCACTGGCGTCGCTGACGGCGAGCCACGCCTCCCGCAGGGTAGCCAACTCCTCGTACGGCAAATCCCGCCGCGAGGAGTTCATCGCCACCAATCTCCGGGACGGGGACGAACTGCCCAGCGTGGTGGAGATCACCGGTGACGACTACCTGTTCCTCGTGACCCAGACCGGGATGACCGTCCGCTACTCGGGGGACGACGTGCGAGCGATGGGCCGCGATGCGGCCGGGTTAGGCGGGGTCCGCCTCAAGGCGGAGAACCGGACGGTCTCATGGGACGTAGCCCGTGACGATACCGACATCCTGCTGATGTCCGACGCGGGTTTCGGCGAGCAGGCCAAGCTCGAGCGACCTCGGCGCCAGGCCCGCGGCGGCCAGTATGTCCGCGGGTTCAATTCTGCCGTGAGGCGCTGGAAGGTGGTGGCCGCCGTCACGGCCGCCCTGGACGACGAGCTCCTGCTGGTCTCCACCGGCGGTGTCGTGATCAGGATACCGGTCCGCGAGATCGCCTCGAGGGGGCGACGCCACCGGCATGCGGGTGATGAACCTGGACGGCGGCGATGCGGTTGCGGTGGTGGCCCCTCTGGCCGGGGAGCCCGCTTCGGGGGAATCCGCGCCTCGGCGGATCGGTGGGCAGACCTCACGTTGCCTCCGGTGCGAGACAGCGACCGGCGCCGGATGCTCCGGGCGGTTGCAGTGTCGGTCCGACGTGCCTTCCCCCGAGCTGACAGGGCAACCGATCGAGGTCGAGCTGTCGGCCGAGGACGATCTGCTCCGGACTCGATTCGCAGGGTTCGTCAAGCGGCTCGAGTTGAAAGCCGAGAGCATCACCCTGACCGCAACCAACGTGCGGTTGCGGGCCAAGCTCGGGATGGACTCGAAGAACTCCCCGAAGCCACCATCGTCGGGCGGGAATTTGATGCCGCCACCGACGTCGCGTCGTCGGTCGGGGGGGAAGTGACCTTCCACCACGTGCCGGGGACACCGTCCCCCTGCATCGCGATTGGCGCTCGATGTAAACGGACGTACGTCCGCCGAGACATTCCTTACGGCCTCGCCGTCGGCAGCGCACTCCTGCCGAAGCTGGCGAAGGCCGCATCGATCCCGGCAACGTCGTCTTCGGTCATCGGTCGGTATGCGGTCTCACCGGAGGGGCACCACGCGACCGGGTCCGCGCACCGCCAGGCCTCCCGCCGCAAGGTCTGCTTGGTGATCTTTCCGGTCGCGGTGAGAGGGAGCGCGTCGACGATCCGCACCAGCCGGGGCGCCCACTTGGTGCCGAGGTCCCGTTGGCCGGCCAGGAATGCTGGAAGGCCGATGGTGAAGGCCGGAACCTCCGCGCCCGGCCGGAGCTCGACAGCGGCCATGACCTGGTCGCCGGTGCGGGGGTCGGGGACCGCGTAGACGGCGACGGCCACGATGTCTGGATGGCGTTCGAGGATGCGCTCGATCGGGGCGGCAGAGAAGTTCTCGGAGTCGACCCGCAGCCAGTCGTCCTTGCGCCCGGCGAACCACACGAAGCCGTCCTCGTCGATGTAGCCCAGGTCGCCCGTGAAGTAGGCGCCGTCGCGTACCCGGTCGGCATCGGCCTCGAGGTTGCGCCAGTAGCCCTCGAATCGGCCGCCGCCCGAGCGGTTGACGAGCTCGCCGATCGCCGCCTCCGGGTTCTCCAACCGGCCGTCGGTCCCGATCCGGGCCCGGGCCTTCTGCGAGCTTGTATCGGGATCGACCACGATCAGATCATCTGTCGTCCGACCGAGCGCCCCGGGCGGAGTGTCGGGGGTCCGGGTGATGGCAGCGCCACCCTCGGAGGAGCCGTATCCCTCGATGAGCGTGCAGCCGAAGCGGCGCCCGAACTCCACCCGATCGCGCGCCGAGGCTTCGGTGCCGAAGCCAACCGACAGTGGGGTGTCTGCGTCGTCGGGGCGCTCCGGGGTGGCGAGCACGTAGGCGAGGGCCCTGCCCACGTAGGTGAAGCGGGTAGCCCCGTAGCGGCGGACGTCGTGGATAAACCCGGAGGCGCTGAACTTGGGGGTGAGCGCCACCGAGGCCCCCACGGCGAGGGCGGGGGCCCACAGAGCCATGACGGCGTTGCCGTGGAACAACGGCATCGGGCAGTAGCAGACGTCGGAGCGGGCGAAACCGTACGCGGTCGACGCCCGATCGGCGATGTCGGCCAACCGGCCCTGGGTGCACCTGACCGCTTTCGGGGCGCTCGTCGTCCCGGAGGTGAACAGCAGGAGCAGCAGGTCCTCGCGACGGGGTGGCGGGCCGACCACCGATGTCCCCGCCGTCGGAAGCACCTTGCCGGTGTCGACCCGGAGGATGCGCTCCGGCGGGACACCGGTGCCGAGACCTTCGAGCAGGGCCACTCCATCGGCGTCCGTCACAATGGCGTGGCAGCAGCTGAACGCGATGTCGCGGGCCAGCTCGGCTCCCCGGCGTGTCGGGTTGATGCCGACGACCGTGGCGCCGGCGAGCGCCACTCCGCCCAGCCAGAACAAGTAGTCGGGGGTGTTGGGGAGCAGGACGCCGATGTGGAAGGGCGTACCGGGGTCCTCCGGTCTCATGGCCTGCGCGACGGCGGCCCGCTCGAGGCTGGCGGCCACCACCTCACGCCACGAGTACGTCCGGTCCCCCGCCATGAGCCCGACGGCGTCGTCGTCTGCCCGGGCGAGGAGCAGCGCCGCGACAGTCGCCTGCGGGGGGCCTTCCGGCGCGGCGCCCCCGACGCTCGCGGCGCGGTCCCCGGACGGCGACATCGACGCGGCGACGGACGACTCCATCAGCGGGGGACGCCGATGGCCTGCGTCTCGGAGTACTGGCGCAGGCCGGCCAGTCCACCTTCCCGACCGAGCCCGCTCTGTTTGAACCCGCCGAAGGGGGCGCCCGCCGGCGCCGCCCCGTTCACGGCGACCTGGCCGGTGCGCAGCCGGCGGGCCACCGCGGTGGCCCGCTCCGAGTCGGGTCCGTGGACCGCGCCGGAGAGGCCGTAGGGGGAGTCGTTGGCGATGGCGACCGCCTCGTCCTCGTCCCGGTACGTGAGGATCGAGAGGACCGGTCCGAATACTTCGGACTGGGCAATCGTCGAGGAGGGCGCCACTCCGGTCAGCACAGTGGGCTCGTAGAAGTGGCCGCGGTCGAACCCGTCGGGACGCTGGCCCCCGGTCACCACCCGGGCCCCCTCGGCGCGTGCGGTGGCCACCAGCGCTTCCACCCGGGAGCGCTGCGCAGCGCTGATGAGCGGTCCCACGTCGGCCCCCTCGACCGGGTCGCCGAGGCGCGCCTCGGCGACGAGCGCGCCCAACCGCTCGGCCACCTCGTCGTGGAGGTGCTCGGGCACGAGGAGGCGGCTCTGGAGGATGCAGGCCTGGCCGGCATGCATGGTGCAGCACTCGAAGACGAGGCGCCCGAGCAGCGCGTCGAGGTCGGCGCCGTCGAGGAGGATACACGCCGACTTGCCGCCGAGCTCGAGCAGCAGTCGCTTCAGCGTCCCGCCGGCCATCGACATGATCGCCCGGCCGGTCGCCGTCGACCCGGTGAAGCTCACCATGTCGATGCGGGGATCGAGGACCAGGGCCTCGCCCGCCTCCTGGCTGGAGCTGGTGACCACGTTGAGCACCCCGGCGGGGATGTCGGTCTCGGCGTCGACGATGCGGGCGAGCGCGAGCGCCGCCATCGGCGCGAGCGGCGAGGGCTTGAGCACCATCGTGTTCCCCGCGGCGAGCGCCGGGCCGACCTTGAGCATGTTGATCGTGTGGGGGAAGTTCCAGGGTGTGATCACCGACACCACACCGACGGGTGCGTGGCGCACCAGGACGCGGCCGACGTTGCCTGCCTCGGTCTCCTCCGCGGGCAGGGCGGCGAGCGCGGCGGCACCGGCCGCGAGGTGGGTACCGGCGTCGACCTGGAGGAGGTCGCCGTTGGCTGTGTTGCCCCACTCCACCCGGGAGAGGGCGGCCATCTCCTCACGGTGCCCGCCGAGGGCCTCGGAGAGCTGGGCCAGGCAGGCGGCACGGAAGGTCGGATCCGCCTCGGACCACACCCCGCTGTCGACGGTGCGTCGGGCCACGCCGACGGCCTCGCGGACCTGGTCGACGCCGGCGTCGGGGACGCGAGCAACCACCTCTTCGGTAGTCGGGCAGCAGTCGTCGAAACGGCCGTGGTCCGGGGCCACCCATCGGCCGTCGATGTAGAGGTCGTAGTCGTCGAGCAGGGCGCCCGCCGCTGCAGCCCTGGTCCCGCTCGCCGTTCGCTTTGACGTCGTCATCCGTCGTCCCCCCGTGGCATGGCGCATCCGCCGGCACCGGGTCGGGGCACCTTCCCCGGGAGAGCGCGGCGCCGGGCGTGGCGCCACCGCGGTGGGCCGGCGCCACGCCGAGAGCGTACGCCCCGGGGCGAAGATACTCAACCCCACTTGACAATGATGTGAATCGAAGGATAGGAAGCGGGGGATTCTCGGCACCGACAGGGGAGGACCGATGAAGACGCAGGCAGCCGTCGTGTGGAAGGCCGGCGACCCGTGGAGCATCGAGGAGATCGAGCTCGATCCCCCCAAGCGCAGCGAGGTGCTCGTGCGACTGATCGCTTCGGGCATGTGCCACAGCGACGAGCACGTGCGCAACGGCGACCTGCCGACCATGCTCCCCGTGGTTGGCGGCCACGAGGGCGCCGGCATCGTCGAGCAGGTGGGCGAAGGGGTGATGGACCTCGTCCCGGGTGACCACGTGGTCTTCGGGTTCGTGGCCGCCTGCGGCGCCTGCCCGTCGTGCGCACGGGGGCGCTCCAGCCTCTGTGACGTCGGGGCGCAGCTCCTCATGGGGCTCCAGGCCGACGGCACTTCCCGCCACCACACCCTGGATGGGCAGGACCTGCCGACCATGACTTGCCTTGGCACCTTCGCCCGCCACACGGTCGTGAACCGGGCCTCCTGCGTCAAGATCCTCGACCACTATCCGCTGGAGAAGGCCTGCCTGGTCGGTTGCGGGGTGACGACTGGGTGGGGGTCGGCCGTCTACGCGGCCGAGGTCCGCCCTGGCGACGACGTGGCCGTCATCGGCGTCGGTGGCCTCGGCTCGGCCGCCGTCCAGGGGGCCCGCCTGGCGGGCGCCGAGCGGATCTTCGCAGTCGACCCGGTCGAGTTCAAGCGGGACATGGCCAAAACATTCGGGGCCACCCACACCGCGGCGTCGATCGCGGAGGCCCTCCCGCAGATCCTCGATGTCACGTGGGGCAAGGGCGCCGACAAAGTCATCTGCACCATGGGGGTGGGCGACGGCCGCCTCATGGAGCAGATCATGCAGCTGACGGCCAAGCGCGGCCGCGTGGTGGTGACGAACATCCATCCCGCCGCCGAGACCGAGATCACCATCTCGATGACCTGGCTGACCCTCTACGAGAAGCAGCTGCGGGGAACGATCTTCGGCTCTGCGAACTTCCGCTATGACATCCCCCATCTGCTGCGCCTCTACGAACAGGGCCAGCTCGACCTCGACTCGATGGTGACCCGGACCTACCCGCTAGAGGGCGTCAACCAGGGATACGCGGACATGCTCGAGGGCCGCAACATCCGGGGCGTCCTGGTCTTCGATTGAACCGAACACACCCGCCCCGGGGATCGCTGAGCGGATCGGGATGACCGCGCTGGACGAGTCCCTCTTCCTCCCCGAGCCCGAGCCCCGCGAGGTCTGGGCGACGGTCGTCTCGGTGGACGACCACGTCGTCGAGCCGCCCCACACCTTCGAGGGCCGGCTGCCCGCTGGGTTGGCCGACCGGGCCCCCCGCGTCGTCGAGACCGACGAGGGGCACCAGGTCTGGCTGTTCGAGGGGCGCACCTACACCCAGGTCGGGATGAACGCCGTGGCCGGGCGGCGGCCGGAGACTGTGCGCCTCGAGCCGTTCCGCTTCGACCAGATGCGACCCGGCTGCTACGACGTCGACGCCCGGGTGGCGGACATGGACGTGAACGGGGTCTGGGCCTCTCTCAACTTCCCGTCCCAGATCACCGGGTTCTGCGGACGGGTCTTCTTCGGGGCCGACGACCCCGCGCTCCGCCAGGCGTGCGTGCGCGCCTGGAACGACTGGATCTTCGAGGAGTGGCACCAGGCCCACCCGGAGCGGATCATCCCTCTCGGCATCGCCAACCTTGCCGATCCGGCGGCGGCCGAGGGCGAGATCCGGCGCAACGCCGAACGGGGCTTCCGGGCGGTCGCGCTGCCCGAGCGCCCGCACCTCGTGGGGCTTCCCGGACTCTGGGCGCACGATCATTGGGATCCGATCATCGCCGCGTGCGCGGACACGGGCACGGCGGTGTGCCTCCACGTCGGCAGCTCGGGAATGCCCGCCTTCCCCCCCGGCGCGCCCGTCCTGCAGCTCGGTGCCACCCTCTTCGGGCAGCTCTCGCTCACGGCATGCGCCGAGTGGTTGTGGTCGGGCTACCCGCTGCGCCACCCGACACTGTCGATCGTGATGAGCGAGGGTGGCATCGGGTGGGTAGCCATGCTCCTCGACCGGCTCGACAACATCGTGGACCGCTCGGGATACGGGCTCGGGTGGGAACTGCGACCCGCCGAGGTGCTCGCCCGCAACTTCTACTTCTGCACGCTCGACGACCCCTCGACCATCGATACCCGGCACCGCATCGGCATCGAGCACATCATGGTGGAGGTGGACTACCCCCACGGGGACGGGACCTGGCCCGACACCCAGGCGGTGCTCAAGGCGTGCTGGGGCCACCTGCTCGACGATGAGCTGCGCCTGATCTGCAGCGCCAACGCGGCTCGGGTGTTCCGCCACCCGCTGCCCGACGTGGTGCTGCCGTAGGAGGAGGCTGCACGTGGCATTCAATCCGCTTCCCGACCGGCTGATCCCGGACCTCTCACCCCGGGAGGAGCTCGTCCTCCTGGCTCGGGCCCTCTGGCGCGAGGGCTATGACGACCACCTGGCCGGGCACCTCACCTGCCGCCTTGGGGACGGAACGCTGTTGTGCAACCCATGGCTGCTCACCTGGGAGGAGATCCGCCCCGCCGACATCCTGCGCATCGACGCAGAGGGCGCCGTGCTCGAGGGGGCGTGGCCCGTCCCTCCGGGGATCCCGCTGCACCTCGAGCTCCATCGCCTGCGCAACGACGTGAAATGGGCCGCACACCACCACCCGCGCTTCGGCGTCGTGTGGGCCGACATGGGTGAGGTGCCGCCGATCATGGACCAGAGCTCGGCCCTCGGCGGGGGCGAGCTGGTGCTCGTCGACGAGTACCGGGGCCCGGTCGACGTGCGCGAGAACGCCCGCCTGGCCGTGGAGGCGATGGGGGATGCCACGGCCGCCCTCCTCGCAGCGCACGGGGTAGTCGTGCTCGGGGGATCCGCGAGGGCGGTCCACCAACGGGCCGTCGCCCTCGAGCAGCGCTGTCAACACGCCTGGCACGTGCGGGCAGCCGGCGGCCGGACCACCACCCTGCTCCCGCAGTCCTTCCTGGACGCGATGTACCCGAGCACCGGGGAGCGGTTCGTCGGATTCTGGGAGGCCGCCGTGCGCGCCGAGCTGCGGGCTGACCCCGGCCTGCTCGAGGGCGCCGTGCGCGACCCCTGACGCGCGACCCCGATAACTCCACACCGCCCACGCCCGACCCCATCAGATCGACACCACCCACGACGGAAGGAACCGACATGCCCCTCGACCCCCAGACCGCCCAGCTCCTCGAGCAGATCGCCGCCATCGACCGCCCGTCGATGACCGAGCAGGCTCCCCAGGCGGTCCGGGAGAGCTACGCGGCGATGGCCGCGCTCGACGGCCGGCCAGCGGAGCCGGCGGCCACCGAAGACCGGATGATCGAGGGCCCTGGCGGCGAAATCCCGGTGCGGATCTACCGGCCAGCTGCAGAGGGGCCGCTCCCGGTCGTCGTCTACTTCCACGGTGGAGGGTTCGTGATCGGGGGCATCGAGACCCACGACGGGCTCTGCCAGCAGCTCGCCACCGGAGTACCCGCCGTCGTGGTGAGCGTTGACTACCGCCTCGCTCCCGAGCACCCGTTCCCCGCCGCCGTCGAGGACGCGGAGGTGGCCACCTCGTGGGTCCGGGAACACGCCGGCGAGGTCGGCGGCGACCCGGCTCGCATCGCCGTGGGGGGGGACAGCGCCGGGGGGAATCTGGCGGCCGTCACCGCGCGTCGGCTCCGCGACGCGGGAGGTCCCCCAATCGGGTTCCAGCTGCTCTTCTACCCGGTGACGGACTTCGTCGGCGCTCACCCCTCCCACCTCGAGAACGCGGAGGGCTACATGCTCACCACCGAGATGATGGACTGGTTCAAGCTGCATTACCTCGGCGGCTCGGACCCCGCCCATCCCGACGCCTCGCCACTGCATGCGGAGGACCTGAGTGGGCTGCCATCCGCGCTCGTCATCACCGCGGAGTTCGATCCGCTGCGCGACGAGGGAGAGGCCTACGCGGCGAGGATGGCCGGCGCGGGCGTCGAGGTCCAGGTGTCGCGCCACGCCGGGATGATCCACGGCTTCGTTTCGCTGGTCGGGCTGATCGAACGGGCCCAGGAGGGGGTCGACGAGGCAGTGGCGGCACTCCGGTCGGCGTTGCATCGCTGACCCGCGGCGATCAGCAGCAGTTCCACGCGGGTGTCAGCGGTGCGGGCCTGCGCCGTCGGGGATCGCCCCCCCGGTGAGCAGGAGGCCGAGCCTCGCCGCATTCCGCTCGCCGAGCTCGTCGCGCAGGTACCGGGCCAGGTCCTCGAGCGACGCTCGGCCACCCATCGCCACCTGGCCGGGCGTTCTGCCGGGAAGGGCCGCCAAGCTACCCTCGGGGCCGGCGAGTGCTGCGACCAGGTCATCGAGGACCTCCCGGAGGTGTTCGTGGCGCTCGGCGCCCAGGATCTCGAGGTAGTGGTCCTCGAGGCGGGTCTCGGCCTCGGCGATAGCGGCGGCGAGCGAGGCCCCCCGCTCGGTCAGGCTGAGGACGATGCCCCGGCCGTCGGTCTCGTCGGGCTGGCGACGGACGCAGCCGAGGGCCTCGAGTTCGTGGACGGCCACGCTCACGGCCTGGCGACTCACCCGCTGGGTGCGGGCCAGGTCGCTGACGCGGGCCGGGCCGGACCCGATGGAGGCGATCAGCTCGTTGAGCGAGGCGCGCAGTGCCCCGTGGCCTCGCTCGGTGACGGAGCGCAGGACCTCCGCCTTGGCGTCGAGGCTGAGGAGGATGACGACTCCGATTGAGCGGGAGCCCGCCCGGTGGATCCCCGCTCCGGCTCCCGCCCGCAGTTCGAGCCCCACGCGCAGGTCCTCGAGGTCGGCCCGCAGGCGGGAGATAGCGTCCTCGCCCACCAGGCCGGCGTAGGACCCCTCGCACTCGGCGAGCGTGCGGGCGGCTCCCTCGAGGAGGCGCCGGCCGCGGTCGGTGAGGCCGACGAGCCGGGAGCGCCGGTCGTCCGGGTTGGGTCGCCGGGCGACGTAGCCGAGCGACTCGAGGGTGACCGCGGCCCGGCTGGCGGCCTGGGGGCTGACACCGAGCTCGGCGGCGATGCGGCCGCTCGCCAGCTCGCCGTCCGCGATGAGCTCGAGCAGGGGGGCGAAGCTGCGGCGCAGCTCGTGGTCGCCCGACTCGGCGAGGTGCTCGCCCAGGCGCAGCTGCACGTCGCGGGCGAGGGCCGCGAGCAGGACCACGGTCGGCGGTGCGGCCCGGGTTCCGGGAGCGGGCGGTGACACCTTCGGGCCCCGCTCTGACATCACTCCAGTGTACCGCAGCCGACCAATTACTCAACCTCACTTGACATGTTGAGCAACAAGAATGTAATAGTAGGGCCGGGCATGGGCCCGGGTCGCGCCAGGGTGCGCCGCTGGCGACGCCGTGCGATGACGGTCCCCCGAGTGGGTGGAGGTGACGGTGAGCCAGGATCACAGACAGGCACGTCGCGTGCGGGTCGCCATCATCGGGGCGGGCCCTGGTGGCCTCTGCATGGCCAAGGAGCTACTCGACGCGGGCATCGACGACTTCGTTGTCCTGGAGAAGTGCGACGGCCCCGGAGGCACCTGGCGCATCAATACCTACCCGGGCTGCGCGTGCGACGTGCAGGCCGCCCTCTACTCATTCAGCTGGGAGCCCAAGGCGGACTGGAGCCGCCCCTACCCGCGCCAGCCGGAGATCCTCGCCTACTTCGAGGCGATCGCCGACAAGTACCGCATCCTCCCCCGCTGCCGCTTCGACACCGAGGTGACCGGGGCCACCTGGGACGAGGCGACCGCCACCTGGCGGGTCGACTCCAGCGATGGCACGGTCGTCGCCGACGTGCTCGTCAGCGCGGTAGGGATGTTCAGGGAGCCGATCCCGCCCGACATCGAGGGCATCGGGGCCTTCGAGGGGACGACGATCCACTCGTCGCGCTGGGACGCGAGCCACGACGTCACCGGCGAGCGGATCGCAGTGATCGGGTCGGCGGCGAGCGCCGTGCAGCTGGTGCCCGAGATCGCGGCGACCGCAGGCCGGGTACACCTGTTCCAGCGAACAGCCAACTGGGTCCTGCCCAAACTGGACACGCCCTACACCGATGAGGAGCTGGAGCGCTTTCGTGAGCATCCCGAGATCATCCAGGCGATCCGGGACGAGATCTACCGGCACATGGACGCGGGAATGACCTTCTCCGACCCGGACGCGCTGGCCGAGCGGGAGGTGGCTGGGCTGGCAGCGATCGAGGTGGTCGAGGACCCCGGCGTCCGGGATCGGCTCCGCCCCACGCACCCGTTCGGCTGCAAGCGGCCGCTCTTCTCGAACGTCTACTACGCGTCGTTCAACCGCCCCAACCTGGAGCTGGTCACGGACACGATCGAGCGGATCTCCCCGACGGGCGTCCTCACCGTCGACGGCGTCGAGCGGCGAGTTGACACGATCATCCTCGCCACCGGGTTCTTCACCACCCGTTTCGTCTCGGTGATCGATGTCGTGGGGCGCGGCGGGCAGCACATCGGCGACGTGTGGGCTGACGGGGCCCAGGCCTACCTTGGGGTCACCACCCCCGGCTTCCCCAACCTCTTCATGCTCTACGGCCCGAACACGAACAACGGCAGCATCCTCACCATGATCGAGGCGCAGGTCGCCCACGTCCTCGCCCACCTGAAGCGGATGGACGAGGAGGGCATCGGCTGGGTGGAGCCCCGCTCGGAGGTGTGCGACGCCTACAACGACGAGATCCAGCGGGCCATCGCATCGGTCGCCGTCTGGCAGGCCGACTGCACCGGGTACTACAAATCCAGGACCGGCCGCATCGTGACCCAGTGGCCGATGTCGATGAGCGAGTTCGCACGCCGCACCGCGGGGGTCGACCCGCTCGCCTTCGAGTCCGCACCGCGGTAGGGCGCGGCGGTGATAGCCGGCACCACCGGCGGAGAGGAGCAGCGGTGTCCACCACCGACGAGGACCTCGAGGCGAGGTTCGCCTCACTGATCGGGACGAACGTCAGCTCTCGAGCGGAGGCGGTGGCGCCCGACCCGGTCAACGAGCCGATGATCCGGCACTGGGCGGCGGCCATCGAGGACTGGAATCCCGTCTACACCGACAGCGAGGCTGCCGCCACCTCCCGCTTCGGCGGCATCGTGGCCCCACCCCTCATGCTCCAGACGTGGACGATGGCGACGCCGATGGTCACCGGAATCGCCGAACGGGGCGGTGCGCCCCAGCCGGCCCACGGCGAGTCCCCGCTCGCGATCTTCGAGAAGGCGGGCTACACCGCCACCCTTGCCACCAACTCGGAGTTCGAGGTCGTCCGCTACCTGCGACCCGGCGACCTGGTCTCGGCGTCCACGACGTTCGAGGCGATCTCGGAGGAGAAGGTCACGAAGATGGGGCGTGGCCGGTTCGTGACCTGGCTGACCGTCTACCGGGACCAGGACGGCGAGGTCGTCGGCCGTCAGCGGTTCCGCATCCTGAAATTCGACCCGCGGAGCACCTCGTGAGCACCCGCCTGGCCCCCACGGTCACTCTGGACACCGCCTTCTTCTGGGAGGGGGCGAAAGAAGGGAAGCTGCTCGTCCAGCGCTGTGCAGTGTGCGGCCGGTTCCGCCATCCCCCGCGACCGATGTGCCCGTGGTGCCAGTCGCTCGAGTGGGGGGCGGTCGAGGCCTCGGGTCGGGGCACGGTGTTCAGCTTCGCCATGCCCGTCTATCCAGAGTTCCCGTTCATGGAGTACCCCTACGTCGTGGCCGTCGTGGAGCTGGAGGAGGGGACGAGGATCGTGACCAACATCGTCGGGATCGCCCCCGACGAGGTGCGGATGGGTATGGCCGTGCAGGTGACGTTCGAGACGTTCGACAACGACGTGGTCCTGCCCCAGTTCACCCCGGTGGTGGACCAGTGAGCGCCGCCGCGCAGGCAACGATGTCCTTCGGCTCGCTCGCGGTGGGCGACGAGCTGCCCCCGCTCGTCATCGACATGACCGCGACGCGCATCGTGGCCGGGGCAATCGCGAGCCGGGACTTCATGCCCGCCCACCACGACCGGGCGTTCGCGAACGCCCAGGGCGCGCCCGACATCTTCATGAACATCCTCTCGGACACCGGCTACTGCAGCCGGTTCCTGACCGACTGGGCGGGCCCCGACGCCATGGTGACCCGGCTCGCCATCCGACTCGGAGTGCCCACGTTCCCGGGCCACACCCTTACCTACACCGGCGAGGTCAGCGGCTTGCGCGAGGAGGAGGAGGGGGTCGTCGAGTTGACATTCCGGGCGGTCTGCGACATCGGCGACCACGTGACCGGCACGGCCGAGGTCCGGCTCCCGCTCGCTGGTGGCCGGTCGTGAGCGGCTCGCTCGGCGGCCGGGCCGCCATCGCAGGCATCGGCCAGACCGAGTTCTCGAAGGCATCCGGGCGCAGCGAGCTCCAGCTCGCCTGCGAGGCGGTGAAGGCAGCGCTGGACGATGCCGGACTCGCGCCGGCCGACGTGGATGGGCTCGTCACCTTCACGCTCGACTCGAGCGAGGAGATGGAACTCGGACGCAACCTCGGCATCGACGAGCTCTCACTGTTCTCCCGCGTCCCCTACGGGGGTGGGGCCGCTGCCGGGGTCGTGCTCCAGGCGGCGATGGCGGTGGCCGCCGGGGTGGCCGAGGTGGTCGTCTGCTACCGGGCGTTCAACGAGCGGTCCGGATCGCGCTTTGGCAGCTTTGCCGGCTCGATGGCCGGGGGGATGCCGCCGTTCCTGTCGTGGTATGCGCCGTGGGGGCTGCTCACGCCGGCCTCCTGGGTCGCCCTCCACGCGCGCCGTTACATGGAGACCTACGGCGTCACCAACGAGGACTTCGGTGCAATCGCCGTCGTCGACCGCAAGCACGCGGCGACGAACCCCGATGCCTGGTTCTACGAGCGGCCGATCACGATCGAGGAGCATCAGGCGTCGCGGTGGGTGGTGGAGCCGGTGCTGCGGCTGCTCGACTGTTGCCAGGAGAGCGACGGCGGGGTGGCCCTGGTCGTCACCTCGGTCGAGCGGGCCCGGGATCTGCGCCAGGCGCCGGCTGTCGTGACCGCGGCCGCCCAGGGGGCCACCTTTGACAGCGAGATGATGACGAACTACTACCGGGACGACCTGCTCGGACTGCCCGAGATGGGGGTGGTGGGGAACCGGCTGTGGAAGATGTCGGGGCTCATGCCGACGGACATCTCTACCGCCTTCCTCTACGACCACTTCACGCCGTTCGTGCTCATGCAGCTCGAGGAGCTCGGCTTCTGTGAACGGGGCCAAGCGCGGCACTTCGCGACAGTCGAGAACCTCTCCGTCGGGGGCCGCCTGCCGATCAACACGAACGGGGGGCTCTTGGGGGAGGCGTATATCCACGGGATGAACGGGATCACCGAGGCGGTCCGGCAGGTCCGGGGATCTTCGGTCAACCAGGTGCAGGACGTCGAGCACGTGCTCGTGACGGCCGGGGCCGGGGTGCCTACGAGCGGGTTGATCCTGAGTCGGGGGTGAGGTTGATTGTGGCTTGGCGACGGGGGTGGGACCGTGCGTCGACGTCCTTCCCGTGCGTCAAGCCTGCAGCAGATCGATGTCGCCACACATTCCCGCCAATCGGCCACATGTCGGGAGGCTCTGGGATCAGTCCCGGTCTTCCGCACTCAGCCTGGATCCACCAAGTTGCCAACTCTGATGGCCTCTCCGGAGGCATTCAACGCTGTTGCTGACAGCGGTCGACGTGCACTACTTGACGCCCTCAGGACGGACGAGCCCACCGTCGGCGATCTGGTCGACCGGTTAGGACTGAGCCAGCCTCAGGTGTCGAAGCACCTGGCAGTACTTCAAGCCGTGGGGTTGGTATCGGTCCGAATCGATGGACGACGTCGCTGGTACCAGGTGAATGGACCCATGCTGCAATCCATCTACGAATGGGTGTGCGGCTTCAAGTCCACCTGGAATGCCCGACTCGATCAGCTCGACGACGTGGCTGCACGGCTCGAGCCGACCTTCCTGGCCGTGGCCGAGCTCCTCGCCGAGGCTCGTGACGACCTCTGCGCCTTCGCCTCGTTCCCGGCCCCCCACTGGTCGAAGATCTGGTCGACCAACTCGATCGAACGCCTGAACGGCGAGATCAAGCGAAGCGTTCGGGTGGTCGGCATCTTCCCCAACGACGCCAGCGCACTCCGGCTGATCACCGCGGTCTGCGTCGAACAGCACGACGGGTGGCTCGTGGCGGAGAAGCGCAACATCGCCGAAGGCTCGATGGCCCTGCTCAAGCCGTTGCCCACGCTGGAGGTCGCCTTCGCCACGGAGTGATGACAGGATGACCGCAGCGTTGAGGTTGTTCCGTCAGGAAGTGACACCACTCCGCGGGACGTGACCCTCAGCCGACGGCACGCTTGCTACCGCGAGCACCCCGACGGCGTCACGACGCCCCCGGGTCACTGCCCTACTGAACCGGAGCAAAACCGGCATAGCAGCACCCTGAACTGCGGTTTCACGACTCGAAACTGCGTTTCGTGCCCTTCGACGGAACCCTGGTGTAACTGATTGCTGAGTAACCTCGGCGTGGCCCGCTGGCTCCAGTCGTCGTGGAAGCTCTCGCGGGCGATGGGCGTCGCCAACATCGCCGTCCTGCACCGACTGTCCGACCTGGCGTCGGTGGGGGCGGCCGGCTCCGAACAGGTCGGCCTGGCCCAGGGACTCCTCGCCGACTCGGAGACCCGGGTCGTCTACGCCCAGTCCCCGGGGGAGGTGGCGCGGACGGGGGAGCTGCTGGGTCTGACCGGGACCGAGTCCGACCTGGTGAGCACCCTGCCCCGGGGGACCGCCCTGTGGAAGGTCGGCCGGCGGTCGTTCCTCGTCGAACACCGGCTGGCCCGGGGCGAGCGCCGGCTCGTGGACACGGACCGGGCCATGGTCGACGTGGACGAGGGACCGGGGCGGGGTGCGGCGCCGCGATGGTGACCGCACTGGCGTCCGCCGGCATGGCGATCGGGGCGGTCGCGGTGCTGGGCGCGGGTCTGCCGCGGCCGGGTGCCACGGGTGGGCGCCGGCGGACCGCCGGCCGGTCCGACCGGAGGCAGCCGGCACGCTGGGCCCGGCCCGCCGACCTGGACGCCCTGGTGGTGCGGGGCGGTCCCCGTCCTCCCCCGAGGGGCCGTCTCGTCCTGGGCCGGGTCGGCAGGCGGCGGGTGGCGGCCGAACGTGCGCAGTCGGTGCTGGTGTTCGGGCCCACCCAGTCGCACAAGACCACCGGGTTCGCCGTCCCCGCCATCCTCGGGTGGGACGGTCCGGTGGTCGCCGCCAGCGTCAAGTCCGACCTGTTGGAGCACACCGCCGGTCACCGGTCCACGGTCGGCACCGTCCACTGCTTCGACCCGACGGGGGTGACCGGCCGTCCGGTCACGGCCTGGTCACCCCTGCCGACGGCCCGGACGTGGCCGGGGGCCCGGCGGGCGGCGGCCACCCTGACCGAGGTGGGACGGGCACAGGTCGGTCCGATGAGCGACGGCGACTTCTGGTACTCGACGGCGTCGAGGATGCTCGCGCCGCTCCTGTTCGCCGCGGCCACCTCGGACCGCGCCATGGCCGATGTCCTGCACTGGGTGGAGACGGGAGAGGAGGACGAGGTGGCCGCCCTGGTGGCGGCCACCGGGGTGGCCGAGGCGATGGACGCGGTGCGTTCGGCGTTCGGCAAGGAGGAGCGCCAGCGGAGTTCGATCGTCACCACGGTCGAGACCCTGCTCGAGCCCTTCGCCGGCGCGGCGCCCCGGGGTGCCCCCGAACTCGATCCCGGAGCGCTGCTCGGCGGGTCCGACACCCTCTACCTGTGCGCGCCCGCCCATGACCAGCGCCGGCTCACCCCGTTGTTCGTCGGGGTCCTGCGGGCCGTGCTCGACCACGCCTACGACCGGGTGGCCCGCACCGGGCGACCGCTCGACCCGCCCCTGCTCGTGGTCCTGGACGAGGCGGCCAACATCGCCCCGGTCCCCGACCTCGACGCCCTGGCCGCCACGGCCGCCGGGCACGGCGTCCAGCTGGTGACGGTCTGGCACGACCTGGCCCAGATCACGGCCCGGTTCGGCCCGCGGGCCACGACGGTCGTCAACAACCACCGGGCCAAGCTGTTCCTGTCCGGCATCTCGGACCCCGCCACGCTGGACTACGCCAGTCACCTGATCGGCGAGGAGGAGCCCCGTCTGGAGGCCACGACGGCGGGCGGCCGGTCCGGGCCGAGCACCACCCGGTCGCCGACGGTGCGCCGGCTGGCACCCCCGGACGCCCTCCGCCGGGTGCCGCCCGGATCCGGCGTCCTCGTCTACCGCGACCTGCCGCCGGCCCGGCTGACGCTCCGGACCTGGTACGACGACCCGTGGCTCCGGGCCCGGGCCCGGACGGTGGCGACGGATGACGACGGCGGGGGACCGGAACACCGTTCGGCCGCCGCGCCCACCGGCCGGTAGCGTCTTGGCCATGACGTCCCGGGGGAACCGCGTCCGCCTGTCCGTCGCCGCGTGCGTCGTCCTGTCGGCGGCGACACTGGCCGCCTGCTCGTCGGGGTCGGCGGCGGACCCGTCGACCGGAGCGAGGGCGACGCCGACGTCGGCCGTCACCGAGACCTTCGGACCCCCGGCTTTCTTCAGCCCGGCCACGGCGGCGGTCAACGGTTCGACCGACGTCTACCACTGCTCACTGATCGACCCCCACCTGACCACCGACCGCGAGCTGGTGTCGAGCCAGTTCCTGCCCGGGGCGACCAGGGAGGTCCATCACGCCATCTACTTCCTGATCCCCCCGTCCCGGGTGGCCCAGGCCCGCTCGCTCGACGCGGCCAGCGGTGGCAGGGGCTGGAGCTGCTTCGGCGCCCCCCTCGACCCCAACGGGACCTTCGACGACACGACGTGGCTCGGCGGCTGGGCACCGGGCCCGGTCACGCCGCACCCGACGCCGGCGGGCACGGGCATCGCCATGCCGGCCGGCAGTCTGGTCGTGATGCAGATCCACTACAACCTGCTGGCGGGCACCGCCCCCGACCGGAGCCGGGTCCGCATCACCACCGTGCCGGCCGCCGGCAGCCACCTGCAGGAGCTCGAGGCGACCAAGTACGTGGCCCCGCCCGACCTCCCGTGCCCGCCGGGCGTGACCGGACCCCTGTGCGACCGCCAGGCGTCGATCGCCGATCTCGTGTCCCGGACCGGCCCCCAGGCCCAGGTGCTCCTGGACGCCATCGAGACGGCCTGTGCCGCCGACCACGACCCGGCCCATCCCCAGATCAGCGGCAACCTGGTGACCACGACCTGTTCGTGGCCGGTGGACCGGACCGAGCACATCCTCGGGGCGACGCCGCACATGCACCTGCTCGGGCAGTCCGAGACCATCTCGCTGGTCTCGGGATCGACCACGACGGTCCTCGCCAGGGTGGCCCACTACGACTTCGACGGCCAGGTCTCCTACCCCGCCCCGGCCGGAACCTACGCACACGCCGGGGACCGGGTGCAGGTGACCTGCACCTACGACCCGACGCTGCGCCAGGAGCTCCCGTCCCTGCGCAAGCTCCCGGCCCGGTACGTGACGTGGGGCGACGGCTCGTCCGACGAGATGTGCCTCGGCACCGTCGGCTGGGTCGCCCGCTGACCCGCCGGTCGACGGGGTCAGTCGGCCCGCAGCCAGTCGGTGGTCATGCCGACGACGGCCGAACCGTCGTGGTCGCTGAGCTTGCGGCCGGTGAACGTGCGCGACCACTGCGACGTCTGGTGGCGGAAGGCGGGTGCGTCGGCCACCATGGCGGTCAGCACCACCTCGGCGACGTCGTCCGCGGTCTGGGCCGCCTCGGGATCGGCGAACTCGGCCATGACGTGGCGCAGGTAGGCCTGCATGGCCGGTTCGTACCCGCCGGCCTCGGCGAACAGCTTCGCCACGTCGACGCCCACGTTGTTGACGAACTCGGTGGCCACCGGACCGGGCTCGACGACCGAGACGAGGACGCCCACGGAGGCGGCCACCGGGGCGAGGCTCTCCATGAAGCCCTCGACGGCGAACTTGGCCGCGCAGTAGGCCTCGTTGAAGGGCTGGCCGACGACCCCGCCCACGCTGGTGACGGTCACCACCCGGCCCCCGCCGGCCCGCAGGTGGGGCATCGCCGCCCTGGTGGTGGCGACGACCCCGAAGAAGTTGACCTCCATCACGTCGCGCATGTCCGCCATCGGCACCTGTTCGATGGTGCCCACGTAGCCGCGTCCGGCGTTGTTGACCAGGACGTCGAGGCCGCCGTGGTCGGCGACGACACCGTCGACACAGGCGGTGATCGACGCCCCGTCCACCACGTCGAGCCGGCGGATGTCGAGCTCGACGCCGGCCGCCTCGGCCGCCGCCCGCAGTGCCCCGTCCTTGGAGGTGTCGCGCAGGGTGGCGACCGTGGTGAAGCCGTGTGCCGCCGCGGTGACGGCCGAGGCGAGTCCGATTCCCGAGGACGTGCCGGTGATCAGGGCGACAGGAGACATGGCGGGGGTCCTTTCCGTTGTGGTCCCCGCAGCCTACGGAAGGCGCCGGACACGGGTGGCTCCCGGTCCGACCGGTGCGACTCAGGACGCCCGGGCGCGCTCCTGCACGGGGACCAGGTCGTCGAGCTGGGTCCGGAGCGAGTCCTCGTCGACGGGGATGAGCAGCGCGGACACCGCATCGGCGCCGGCCTCCGCGTAGCGGCCGGCGGTGTCGGCGTCGAGGGGCTGGAAGTACGGGCAGACGGTGACCGTGACGTCCTGGAGCGACCGTCCGTGCTCGGCCAGGAGACCGTCGAGGCGGGCCAGGGGTTCGGCCAGGTCCTCCGGCGCCCGGTTGAAGGTGTGCCAGCCGTCCCCGGCCCGGGCGACGCGGGTCAGGGCGGCGTCCGACTCACCCCCGATATGGATCGGCAGGGGTGACTGGACCGGCTTCGGGAACATCTGGCACGGGTTCAGCGAGTAGAACTCCCCCTCGAACTGCGACGTCTCGTCGGTCCACAGGGTCCGGAGGACCTCGAGGTACTCGTCGGTGCGCCGGCCCCGCTGGGGCCAGGGCACGTTGACGGCCCGGAACTCCTCCTCCAGCCAGCCCACCCCGACACCGAGGTCGACCCGGCCCCCCGACAGCCAGTCGAGCGTGGCCGCCTCCTTTGCCGTGTAGACGGGATTCCGCTGGGGCAGCAGCACCATGGCCGTGCCCAGCCGCACCGTCGACGTGTGGGCGGCGAGGTACGAGAGGGTGCCCAGGGGTTCGAGCAGTCCGGTCCCGGGTGGCGCGGGGATCCTGCCGTCCTCGGCATAGGGATAGGACGAGGCGTACTCCTCGAAGAGGACGACGTGCTCGCCCACCCACAGCTCGGAGAACCCCCGCTCCTCGGCCTCGCGTCCGATGGCGGCCAGCAGCTCCGGGGTGGCGAAGGGGGTGGCGGTGGGGATCCAGAGTTCGACGCGCATCCGCCTGTTCTAGACGAACGGGCGCCGTCCGGGTCGCACCGGTCTCAGGCGGGGGCGGACGGTGCCACGAGCGGCCACGGGCGCGTGCGCTCGGCCAGCCGGGCCAGCTCGAGGAGGACCTGCTCCTCGTGGTGCCGGCCGATGACCTGCATGCCGACCGGGGCCCCGTCGACGGTGCCGACGGGGATCGACACGGCGGGCAGGCCGGCCAGGTTGGCCGGGATGGTGAGGGCGCCGTTGTTGCCGATGGCCCGGTCGAAGCCGTAGGTGGCGATCAGGTCGACGTCGCCCACCGTGGTGGGCATGGGGCCGGCGGCGGCAAAGGCGACGTCCGGGTTGGTGGCGGCGAACACGACGTCGGCCTGCTCGAACAGGTCGGCCATCTGCTCGTTCAGGGCGATCCGGAACAGCTCGGCCTTCCCGGCCGACTCGATGCTGTAGTGGTGGGTGGCGAGGTTCATGCCGATCTGGATCTCGGGGGTGAGGTCGTCGTTGCAGTCGGGGAACCGGTCGCCCAGTTCGCCCACCAGGCCGACCAGGTTGGACAGCGCCCATTCGAGCCCGCCCTGGGGGAGCTGCACGACCACGTCCACCCGGCGCAGGCCCGCATCGGCGATGAGCGCCTCGGCCGCCTCGACCACCAGCGCCGCCACCCGGGGCTCCACGACGGCCGCGCCGAGGTCGACGGACACGACGGCCCGCTTGCCGGCCAGGTCGAGCGTGCCCAGCCCGGACTCCCAGCCGCCGACCCGAGGAAGGCTCAGGTTGTCGCGTGGATCGAAGCCGTTGCACACGTCGAACCACCGTGCCGTGTCCCGTACCGAACGCGACACGCAGCCGAGGGTGACCGTGAGCGGAGGCTGGAGCGTGGCCGGCCCGCGCGGGATGCGGCCGTAGGTGGCCTTCAGGCCGAACATCCCGGTGAAGCCGGCCGGGATGCGGATCGAGCCGCCCCCGTCGCCACCGGTGGCGATGGGCAGCAGCCCGCCGGCCACGGCCGCCGCCGAGCCCCCCGACGAGCCGCCGGGCGTGCGGTCCGTGTCCCACGGGTTGCGGGTGACCCCGTGCAGCTTCGTCGAGGTGCAGTTGACGCCGCCGAACTCCGAGGCCGTCGTCTGGGCGGCCAGCACGGCGCCCGCGGCGCGCAGCCGGACGACGTGGGTCGAGTCGAACGGGGCGGTCCGGTCGGCGAAGACCAGCGAGGCCTCGGTGAACGGCCACCCGGCCACGGGTTCGAGCTCCTTCACCCCGATGGGCACACCGCCGAAGGGCAGGGACACGTCGGAAGCCGCCGCCTGGGCCCGGGCCGCGTCGACGTCGACGTGGCTGACGGCGTTGAGGCCGGACGACCCGATGGCGTCCAGGGAGGCCTCGAGCGCCTCGGTCGGGCTCAGGGTCCCCGCCCGGAAGGCGTCGACCAGCGAGCAGGCGTCCTCGAGCCACGGTCCGGTCATGGCACGGGACGTTACCCCTGCCGTGTCCCGACCGCCCGGCCGTGACCCCACCGGGACCCGACCGCGTTTAGCGTGAGGGGATGACCACGATCGACGACGCCGCCCCCGCACCCCGGCACCCCTTCACCCTGGCCGTGGACATCGGCGGCACCGGGCTGAAGGCGTCGGTGCTCGACGCCTCCGGGGCCATGGTGGCCGACCGGGTGAAGATCCCCACCCCGTACCCGGTACCCCCCGACAAGCTCGTGGAGTCGCTCGAACGGCTGGTCGCCCCGCTGCCGAAGGCCGAGCGCGCCTCGGCCGGGTTCCCGGGGATGGTCCGGGACGGCGTGGTCCTGTCCTGTCCGCACTTCGTCACGGTCAGCGGGCCGGGCAGTGCCGTCGACCACCACCTGGTGCGCCTGTGGGACCGGTACGACCTGGCGGCCGCGCTCACCCGGTCGTTCGGGGTCCCCACCAAGGTGGCGAACGACGCCGACATCCAGGGGGCGGCGGTCGTGACTGGCCACGGCCTCGAGCTGGTCATCACCCTCGGCACGGGGTTCGGGACGGGACTGTTCTACAACGGCGAGCTCCTGCCCCACCTCGAGATCGCCCATCAGCCGTTCCGCAAGGGCGAGGACTACGACGCCCAGCTGGGCGAGGCCACGCGCAAGGAGATCGGCGAGGACCGGTGGAACAAGCGGGTCACGAAGGCCATCGCCAACATGCGGGCGCTCACCGCCTTCGACCACCTCTACATCGGTGGCGGCAATTCCCGGCGGGTCCTGCGCCACCATCTCCCCGACGACGTGACGGTGGTGGACAACACGGCCGGCATCCTCGGGGGGTTCCGGCTCTGGGTGCCCCCGCGCCATGGCGATGCCGACGGCAACCCGGGTACCGCCTGAACCCCGTCCGCCCGACCGGGTCGCCGCCGCGGTCCTGCGGCACCCGTCAGCCCTGCCAGCGACGCCAGCGCCGCTCGACCTCCTTGAGGTCGCGCCTCCAGCCCCTGCGGGTCTCGGCCGCCACCTCGCGCTGGAGTGCCACCATCCGCCCGGCGGCATCGGCGAGGTCGGGCTGCTCGGCGGCGAGGGACTCGAGCCATCCGATGGCGAACACCGTGTCGTGGAGGTCACCCAGCCTGCTCTGGAGCTGTTCCGCCGCCCGGGCCGTCTTGCGGGCCCGACCGCCTTCGACCAGGGCCAGGGTCTCGGACCCGTAGCGGAGGTCCTTCAGCCGGATGCGGAGCCGGTGCAGGTGGACGGCGGACGGGTCCTTCCTGGCCCTGCGGGCGGCGCCGCGCACGTCGTGCCAGGCGCGGTGCAGCATCGGCGGGAGCACCTCGGAGGCCGGTCGGGCCGCCTTGGCCTTGAACTCCGGCCCCTCCCACAGTTCCCGGATCTGCCCGGCCAGTCGGAGCCGGCGCGGGCCGGACCGCTCGAGGGCGATCTCGGAGGCGACCTCCGCACGGCGCCAGTCGAGCACCGACACCAGGCGCACCACCTCGTCGGGCTCGAGCACCTCGGGGCCCCGGGCGGCGACGACGCCGGCCAGCAGGTCGAGGTCGCGCGAGCGGCCCAGCTCGTTGCCGTACCACCCGAGCTCGGCGCGCAGGGCGGTGCCCCGTCCCGGATCGAGGAGCAGACGGAAGGTGCGCAGGTTCGAGCGGATCCTGCGCATGGCCACCCGGCTCTGGTGGATTCGCTCGGTCGGGTCGTCCCGCCGCCCGGTCCCCCGCAGCGATGCCGCGGTCGACTGCGCCCACAGCGGTCGGGGCCCGAGCGCGAGTGCGAGCGCGTCGGCCGTGTCGCCCCGCCCCGCCCCGTCGGACGCGTCGTCGAGGTCGTTCAGCAGGAAGGTGCGGGCCGACAGGGCCAGGACCCGGTGGAGGACCATGCCCGCCGACGGGTCGGGAGTCCTGTCGTCGACGGTGCGCTTCCGGCCGCGCCGCCCGGGCGCGGCTGCAGGCGGCCCCCCGTCCCCGTCGTCCTCGAGCGGTGCGGCTGTCATCGGCGTTCTCCGCTCCCAGCCTACGAGGAGGCGGCCCCCCGGGGTGGTCCGGGGCCGGGGTCGGACCGGGCCCGGTACGCTCGGTCCATGCACGCCGTCACCATCGTCGAGGGGCAGCTCCGGTGGGACGAGCACCCCGACCCCGTCCCCGGACCGGGGGAGGTGCTCGTGGCCGTGGCGGCGGCCGGCGTCAACGGCGCCGACCTGCTCCAGCGCCGGGGCGTCTACCCCGCCCCCCCCGGCTCGCCGGCCGACATCCCCGGACTCGAGTTCGCCGGCACCGTGCTGGCCAACGGGCCGGGGTCCGACCGGTTCTCCGTCGGGGACAGGGTCATGGCCGTGTGCGGAGGTGGTGGCCAGGCCGAGCAGGTGGTCGTCCACCAGTCGCATCTGCTGACCGTGCCGGACGCCGTCGATCTGGAGCACGCCGGCGGGTTTCCCGAGGCGTTCTCGACGGCACAGGATGCCCTGTTCACCCAGGCCGAGCTGTCCGAGGGCCACACCGTCCTGATCTCGGGTGCGGCCGGAGGCGTGGGCACGGCTGCGGTGCAGCTGGCCGCGGTGGCCGGTGCCCGGGTGGTGGCGACGGTCCGGAACCCCGACCACCACGATGCCGTACGGGACCTGGGCGCCGATGTCGTGGCCCTTCCCGACGCCGTGGCCGGGCACGGTCCCTACGACGTGTCGCTCGAGCTGGTCGGTGCACCGGGGGTCGAGGCGGTGCTGCCGTACCTCGCCACCGGTGCACGGGTCGTCGTGATCGGCGTCGGCGGGGGTGCCCGCGCCCAGATCGACCTCCTGGCCGTCATGGGCTCGCGGGTGACCATCGGAGGGTCCACGCTCCGGTCCCGCGACGTCGAGGAGAAGGCGGGCGTCGCCTGGCTGGTCGAGTCGCGTGCCGTGCACCTGCTGGGCGAGGGGGCGGTGACCGTGCCGGTGGCGGCGACCTTCCCGATGTCCGACGCCGACGCCGCCTACGAGCGCTTCGCGGCCGGTGGCAAGCTTGGCAAGATCATCCTCGTCAACGGCTGAGCGGCGCGCTCCGCCGCTCCCCGCGACCGTAGGCTGCCGCCGTGCCCGAGTTCCTCCCACCTCCGCCTCCGTCCGTCGGGCGCCGGTTCGCCGGTGGCCGGCGCGTCCGCCTGGGGGACACCGACCCCCAGGGCCGGCTGCGACCCGACGCCGCCGCCCGCTACCTCCACGACGTCGCCGGCGACGACTGGGACGACACGGGCATCGCCACGGGCGGGCTGTGGGTGGTCCGTCGCACCGCCATGCGGCTCACGGCGGAGGGCCGGTGGCCGGAGCTGGGCGAGGCGGTGACGGCGACGACGTGGTGCTCGGGCATCGGGGCCGCGTGGGCCGAGCGGCGGACCGACCTGGCCGTCGGTGGGACGGTGCTGGTGGAGACCGAGGGGCTGTGGGTGCCGCTGGACGGGTCGGGCCGACCCCGGCGCATCCCGCCCGAGTTCCGTTCCGCCTACGGGGAGGCGTCCGCCGGACGGAAGGCCCCGGGGCGGGTGGTGGTCCCGCCCGTGGCGCCCGACGCCGAGCGCCGCCCGTGGCCGCTGCGCCGGGTCGACCTCGACGTGGCCGGGCACGTGAACAACGCCGCCAGCTGGACGGCGCTCGTGGAGGTGGCCGCCGGACCGGTGGCCTCGGCGGTGCTCACCCATCGCGCGCCGCTGGAGTGGGACGCACCGGTCACGCTGGCGACGACCCCGGGCCGCGTGTGGCTGCTGAACGGGGACGACATCCGGGTGGCCGGGGAGTTCACCCCTCTGGAGTGACGGCGGGGCGGGCGACCGCCCACCCGGGCGACCGCACCGCCGCCGCGACTACCTGGAGACGACGACCGACGAGCCGTGGCCGAACAGACCCTGGTTCGCCGTGATCCCGACCCGGGCGTCCTCGACCTGACGGCCGGCGGCCTGGCCCCGGAGCTGCCAGACGAGTTCGCAGACCTGGGCGATGGCCTGTGCCGGGATGGCCTCGCCGAAGCAGGACAGCCCGCCGCTCGGGTTGACCGGGACCCGCCCGCCGAGCGTCGTGTCGCCGTCGCGCAGCAGGCGTTCGGCTTCGCCCTGCTTGCACAGTCCGATGTCCTCGTACCAGTCGAGCTCGAGGGCGGACGAGAGGTCGTAGACCTCGGCCAGGCTGACGTCCTCGGGGCCGATGCCGGCCTCCTCGTAGGCGGCCAGCGCCACCGACTGCTTGAACGTGGGACCGACCGAGGCCGTGGTGGCGGACGAGTCGGTCGAGAAATTGGGCATCTCGATGATGGACTGCGGGAACCGGGGCGTGACCGTGGATACGGCGTCGATGGTGACGAGCTCCCGGGACCCGGCGTGCCGCCGGGCGAACTCCATCGAGCACAGCACCAGCGCGGCGCCGCCGTCCGAGGTGGCGCAGATCTCGAGGAGGCGCAGGGGGTCGGCCACCATCGGGGAGGCGAGGACCTCTTCCGCCGTGACCTCCTTGCGGTAGCGGGCGTAGGGGTTCTCCAGTCCGTGACGGGCGTTCTTGACCTTGACGGCGGCGAAGTCCGCCTCGGTGGCGCCGAAGAGCTCCATGCGTCGCCGGGCGTAGAGGGCGAAGTAGGTGGGGTTGGTGGCGCCCATCAGGTGGAAGCGCAGCCAGTCCGGGTCGTCCTTGCGGTCCCCGCCCACGGGCGTGAAGAAGCCCTTGGGGGTCGTGTCGGCCCCGACCACGAGGGCGACGTCGCAGAGTCCGGCGAGGATCTGGGCCCGGGCGTTGCTGATGGCCTGGGCGCCCGAGGCACAGGCGGCGTAGGCGGACGAGACGCGGGCGCCGGTCCAGCCCAGTGCCTGGGCGAACGTGGCGCCGGCCACGAATCCCGGGTAGCCGTTGCGGATGGTGTCGGCGCCGGCCACGTACTGGACGTCCGTCCAGGGCAGGTCGGCCTCGCGCAGCGCGTCGCCGGCCGCGGCCAGCCCGTACTCGACGAAATTGCGGCCCCACTTGCCCCACGGGTGCATCCCCGCGCCGAGCACGGCGACCCTCTTGTCGTCCGGCATCTCAGGCCTCCTCCGTGTCCGGAGCCCCGGTCGGGCGCCACTTCCACACCACGTACTCGTGCTCGTCGTCCTCGTAGAGCGTGTCGAGCACCAGCTCGACCTCGGTCCCGATGCCCAGGTCGTCCACGCCCACGCCGGGCACGACCTGACCCATGACCACCAACTGCTCGGCCGCCAGTTCGACGACGGCCAGTGCGAACGGGACGTACGGGTCGGCGGCCACGTAGGGCTTGGGCGGCTCGTAGCAGGCGTCGGTGTAGGACCACACCCTGCCGGTCCGGCTGAGCGGGGCTTCGGCGAACTCCCGACCCTGGCACTCCGGGTTCCGGCAGAAGAAGGTCTCCTTCGGGAACGCGTAGTTCCCGCAGCTGGTGCATTTGGAGCCGAGCAGCGTCGGCGCCCGTTCGTCGAGCGTGAACCATCCCTCGATGGCGGGCACCCGTGTCTTCGTCGTCATGGGACGGATCCTAACGGACCGTCAGTTGAGGGGTCCGGGGGACCCGCGGAACGGCGGGTCGGCCGCGGACCACGGAGCGTGCGCTCACGGACCGGCGGGCGGGCGTCCCGTCGTCGGGCTCAGGGCTGCGGCGGGCCGCCCAGGCCGCCCCGCGCCCGCGACTCGGAGATCCGGTCGGCGTCCCAGCCGAGCAGGTCGGCGAGGACCTCGTCGGTGTGCTGGCCGACGGTCGGCGCGTGCGCGGGGACGGGCATCTCCTCGCCGATGAACTTGAGGGGCGACGCCAGCTGCTCGGCACCGAGCCGGTCGACGGAGTACCAGGCGAACCGGTCCTGGAACTGGGGGTCCTCGGCGATGGTCTTCGGGGAGTTGACCGGTGCCACCGGGAAGTTCCTCTCGACCCCGAAGTCGATCCACCCGGTGGCCGTGCGGGTGCGGAAGATGTCGCGCAGCTCGGCCCGGAGCTCGAGGTTGCCGACCGCATGGTCGGCGTACTTGGAGCCGGGCCACCTCTCGAACAGGTCCATGCGCTCGACCGCCTCGCAGAAGTTCTTCCACAGTGACTGCTCGGAAGCCATGAACAGGACGTAGCGGCCGTCGGCCGCCTCGTAGACCTGGTAGCGGACGCCATGGATCATGCCGGCGGTGCCCGGGTCGCGGCGCTGGTAGTCGTCGGACTTGTTGCCGGTGACCTCCGATTCGGGGCGCTCGTAGGCCTTCCACGTCTCGCTCCGGTACCAGTCCATGGCGGCGGCCGCGTCGGACTGCGCGATCTCGAAGTAGGAGCCCTCACCGGTGGTCCTGGCCCGGAGCACGGCGGCCAGGATGCCGAGGGCGCCGAACAGGGGGCCGGCGTGGATGCCCATCGAGGCGTGCTCGGGCAGGTAGGAGAAGCCGTCCTCGTTCACCTGGGGGGTGACGATCCCGGCCCAGGTGTCGAAGGCCACGCCGTGGGCCGGCAGGTCCTTGTACGGGCCGGTCATGCCGTAGCCCGAGATGGTGCAGAACACGATGTCCGGTTTGACGGCTCGGAGGTCGTCGTAGCCGACGCCGCGCCGGGCCAGCACGCCGGGCCGCCCCGCCTCGACCACCACGTCGCACGTGGCGGCCAGGGCGCGGAAGGTCGCCACGTCCTCCTCGGTACGCAGGTCCATGACGATGGAACGCTTGCCGCGGTTGATGTGGAGGTGCATGAGGGAGACGCCCTCGACGATCGGCCACGTCATGTCGCGGATGTAGTCGCCCGCCGGCGGTTCGACCTTGACGACCTCGGCACCGAGGTCGATGAGGGGCATGGTGATGGCGGCCGGCCCGAGGGCGGAGACCTCGAGGATGCGGATGCCGTGGAGTGGGGCGTCAGTGGGCATGGGCAGGGAGTGTATCTGACGGACCGTCAGAACTATCGTGTCCGTCGCCACCGTCCGGCAGGCGCACGGCGCCGCCGCCGTCGGGCTCCAGGCCCGGGCCGGCGTGGCGCAGGCCCGGCTGCCGGAGGCCGCTACTGCCGGGTCGCAGGGGTCGCAGGGGTCGCCGGGTCCTCCGTCCTCGGGATCCCGTCGGAGGAGTCGGTCGGAGCGCACGGCGCGTCGGGGTCCTATCCGGGACCGCACCGCCGCGTTCGGATTCTGTTCGGGTGAATTTCACCGGAGGGCTGTCCTCCGTTCAAATTCGGTTCACCTTGCATCGGTTCGGTCGGTTCACTGCTTCCGACGGAACGGAGTTCGGAGGCCAGAGCGCAGCAGTCCGGAACTCATGAACGACCCATCCCACAATGGATCCCGGAAGGGGCACGCCACAGTGATGAGCACATCGGACGGCGTGGAACCCATCCTCCGGGCGATCGATCCGGACGGCGAACGGCCGCCGTCCGTGATGACCTGCGACCGGCTCACGTTGGGGTTCGGAGCCAAGACGATCCTCTCCGATCTGGACGTCGAGTTCCAGCGGGGGACGATCACGGCACTGATCGGACCGACCGGTTCCGGGAAGTCGACCTTCCTGCGGACGCTGAATCGCATGAACGACAAGGTCCCCGGCTTCCGCCGTGACGGCGACGTCCGGTTCGACGGCACGAGCATCTGGTCCCCGGGCACCCAGCTGCTGACGCTGCGCCGCCAGGTCGGCATGCTCTTCCAGCGCCCGAACCCGTTCCCCATGTCGATCCGGGACAACGTGGTCGCCGGGGTCAAGGCCCATCGCATCGCCAAGGGCAAGCAGCTCGACGTCGTGGCCGAGCAGCGGCTCCGCGAGGTGGGACTTTGGGACGCGGTGAAGGACCGCCTCGGCGATTCCCCCTTCCGTCTCTCCGGCGGGCAGCAGCAGCTCCTCTGCCTGGCCCGGGCGTTGGCCGTCGGTCCCGAGGTGCTCCTCCTCGACGAGCCCACCTCGTCCCTCGACCCGGTCTCCACCGAGTTCGTGGAGAGCCTCCTGGGCCAGATGACGCCGGCGCTCACGATCATCATCGTCACCCACAACCTGGGCCAGGCGCGCCGGGTCTCCGACTCCACGATGTTCCTCTACGACGGCCACCTCCTGGAGCACGGAGGCACCGAGCAGGTGTTCGAACGTCCGTCGGACCCGCAGACCGAGCGCTACGTGAACGGTCGCATCGGCTGACCCCACCGTTCCCGCAGGCCACCACCCCACCGCCGCTCCGTCGACCGACGGCGGGACCGGCGACGCACCGTCCCCAGCATCCACCAACGATCTGTCCGTCATGCCCAATCAGCGTTACAAGGAGGAAGAGCAAGTGGTTCGTACGTTCCGAGGTAAGCGGCTCCTGCCGGTCCTACTGGCGGCCGGTGTCATCGCCGCCGGGTGCAGCAGCGGGAGTTCGGCGTCGACCACAACGTCGACATCGGGCACCGCGACACAGACCAGCGCCATCGAGACTCCACCCACGGCCACGGTGAGCGAGACGGGCAGCACGCTCCTCTACCCGCTCTGGAACATCTGGACGCCCGCCTACAACCAGAAGTTCCCCCAGGTGACCATCAACACGGCGGGCACCGGGTCCGGAACCGGCATCTCGGACGCCGCCAACGGCACGGTGGACATCGGCTCCTCGGACGCCTATCTGTCGAGTTCGCAGACCCAGGCCACGCCGACGCTCCTGAACATCCCGCTGGCGATCTCCGTGCAGGTCATCTCCTACAACGTGCCCGGTGTGACCGCTCACCTGAAGCTGAGCGGCACGCTGCTCTCCGAGATCTACCAGGGCAAGATCACCACGTGGAACGATCCGGCCATCGCCTCGGCCAACCCCGGCGTGACGCTGCCCTCGATCCCGATCGTCGCCCTGCACCGCTCGGACGGTAGCGGAGACACCTTCATCTTCACCCAGTACCTGTCCAAGCAGGACGCCCAGGGTTGGGGGAGGACGGTCAGCTACGGGACCACCGTGCAGTGGCCCAGCACGCCCGGCGCGCTGGCCGAGAACGGCAACGGCGGCATGGTGTCCGGCTGCAAGGCGACGCCGGGCTGCATCGCCTACGTGGGGATCAGCTTCCTGTCGCAGCTCCTCGGCGACGGCCTCAACTACGGCCAGCTCCAGAACGGAGCCGGGAACTACGAGCTCCCGACGCCGGCCGCGGTGCAGGCCGAGGCGGACTACTTCACCCCCAAGACCCCGCCCAACGGCACGATCTCGCTGATCAACGGACCGGTGTCCGATGGCTACCCGATCATCAACTACGAGTACGCCATCGTGAACTCGCACCAGTCCAGCGCCTCGACCGCCAAGGCCATCCGCTCGGTGCTGCAGTGGGCCATCTCGCCGACCTACGGCAACAGCTCACAGTTCCTCAGCCAGGTCAACTTCCAGCCGTTGCCGGCCAAGGTGACCGCGCAGTCGACGAAGCAGATCGCCTCCATCCAGTAATGGCGCTCATCGGGCGGGACACGGGACACGGGCCCGTGTCCCCGCCCGATGTTGCACCTCGCGGGAGCCGACTGCTCCTGCGGGCCGGTGACTTCGGGCGGTCCAACGAACACACGATCTGGCGATCGGCCGGCTGGCTGGCCGCCGTGACGCCTCTGGCCGCACTGGTCTTCACGGTGGTCCTCCTGTTGGTCAAGGCCTGGCCGTCGATCCAGGTGAACGGCATGCAGTTCTTCACCAGCTCGGCGTGGAAGCCCGGGAACACCTACGGGGCCACGGTGCACACCCACGGCGTCGCACATCCCCTGGGGTCCTCCTACGGTGCGCTGGCGCTCATCGTCGGCACCCTCCAGACGTCGGCCATCGCCGTGGTCCTGGCACTCCCGCTCTCGCTCGGCGCGGCGTTCGCCCTCACCGAGCGCCTGCCCTCGTGGCTGGCCCGGCCCCTGGCCTTCGCCGTCGAGATCCTGGCCGGGATCCCGAGCGTCATCATCGGCCTGTGGGGCGTCCTCACGCTGGGTCCGTTCCTGGCCCAGCACGTGTACCCGCCCATCGCCGACCACATGCCCGACGTGCCCGTCCTCCGGTACTTCCGCAATCCGGTGGGCCACGGCGAAGGTCTCGCCACGTCCGGGATCGTGTTGGCGCTGATGATCGTTCCCATCATCACCGCCACCACCCGGGACCTGTTCGTCCAGGTGCCGGTCCTGCCGAAGGAGGGTGCCGCGGCGCTGGGCATGACCGACGCCGAGGTGGCCCGGCGGGTCACGATCCCCTGGGTCCGGTCGGGCATCATCGGTGCGACCGTGCTCGGCCTGGGCCGCGCCCTCGGGGAGACCATCGCCGTCGCCATGATCTCGGGTGCGGCCCTCAACACCATCGCTCCGAACATCTACGGAACCATGGGGACCATCGCCGCGGCCATCGTGACGCAGCTCGACTCCGCCTACACCGACGGCACCGGGTTCGCCGTGTCGACCCTGGCCGAGGCGGCGCTGGTGCTGGCCGTTCTCACGATCGGCGCCAATGTGATCGCCCGGTTCATCATCGCCCGTACCTCCCGTACCGGAGCGCCCGTCGGGCGCGCCCTCTGAACCGGCCACTCGAAGGGGAAACCACCACGATGGCGAGGCACCACTCCGAGATCTCGAGGACCCGGGCCCGGCGGCTGCGCGAACGGATCTTCCAGGGGCTCACGCTGCTCGCACTCGTCCTCGTGGTGGTGCCGGCCGCCTGGATCCTCATCGGTGTCGTCGTGCGTGCCGTCCCCCACTGGCAGTGGTCGGTGCTGGTGACTCCCACCAGTGGCGCGGGGGGTGGGCTCTCGCAGGACATCGTCGGCACGCTGGTGCTGATGCTCGGGGTGCTCGTCGTCGCCGGCACGCTCGGCGTGCTCGCCGGCATCTACCTCTCCGAGCTGGCGAAGCCACGCAGCGACGGTCGACCGGGGGCGGTCCTCTTCCGGTCGGCGACCGAGGTCCTGTCGGGTGTCCCGTCGATCACCCTCGGCTTCGTCGCCTACGTCGCCCTGGTCGTGGGGCTCCACTGGGGCGTTTCGCTGCTTCCGGCCGTGCTGGTGCTGTCGGTGATGGTGATCCCCTACATCGCCAAGTCCACCGAGACCGCCCTGGCCCAGGTGCCGACGAGTTACCGCGAGGGTGCGGAAGCGCTCGGAATGTCCACCGGGTACTCCCTCCGCAAGGTCGTCATCCGCTCGGCGATACCGGGGGTGGTGACGGGCCTCCTCCTGGCGCTGGCCATCGCAGGCGGTGAGACGGCGCCCCTGTTGCTCACCGCCGGGAACACCAGCTCCTATCCGACCGGACAGCTGCTCCACGAGCCCATCGGCTACCTCACGTATCCGGTGTGGACCTTCTACAACTACCCGTCCGACCAGGCGCACTACCTCGCCTACGACGCCGCGCTCATCCTGGTCGTCCTCGTCATGGTGCTGTTGATCGCCTCGCGGCTGATCGTGGCGCGCACCCAGCGGCACGCGGAGGGCGGTCGTGGCTAGCCGGGACCGCGCATCGGCGGACCGGTCCGGGTGATCACCGTGGTCCCCTCGGATGTGCACGTCTCCAACGAACTCCTCATCATCGATCCCGGGCAGCTGGGGGACGACTTCGTCGCCGGACTGGCCGCGGAAGGGTTCCGGCTGACGATCGCTCCGTCCGGCGAGAAGGGCGTCGCCATGGCGGCCTCGGGAACGCCCGCCGCGGTCATCGTGAACGCGGAACTGCCCGGGCTCTCCGGTCTCACCGTGCTCCGGATGCTGTCCTCGATGTCCTCCGCCCCCGTGCTCTTCCTCTCCGGGAACAACGACGAGGACGAGGTCATCCTGGCGCTGGAGATGGGCGCCGCGGACTTCCTGACCTTTCCGTTCCGCGTGCGGGAGTGCGCGGCGCGCGTCTGGTCGGCGATCCGGCGGTCGACCATGGGGCTGACCGTGCCGTTCGCCGCGCCGGACACCGATACCGACCGTCCCGAAGGCAGGGTGCAGGCCGGACCGGTCGACGTGGACCTGTCGAGGCGCGAGGTCCTGATCCGTGGTGAGCGCGTCCATGCCCGACCGAAGGAGATCGACCTCCTGGCGCTCCTCGTCGCGAACGCGGGACGCGTCGTTCCCCGGACGCAGACGCTCGGCCTGGTGTGGGCCCATGACGATCCCGACCGCGGCGACTCGCTCGACGTGCACATCCGGCGTCTCCGCAAGATGATCGAGGCGGACTACCGAAACCCCCGCCACATCATCACCGTCCGCGGCTACGGACACCGCTTCGACCCGTGAACCGTCGAGGGAGCCCGACGAACCGTCGTGGGGACGGGACGCTTGGCGGTCGCGCGTCGCCGGGCGTTGCGGTCGCCCGCGGCTCCCGTGGCGATCGGTTTGGTGCGTCCCTGCGAACCCGGGACGCCCGGGCTCCGACAGGCCCTCGGGCCGTCCCGCCGGCAGGGGTCGTCGACCCGCGTCCGGACGGCCGGGGCGGTCGGGCCGGCCGGGCCGGCCGGGCCGCAGCCTCCCGTCGGCGGAGTCGGGTGCCGTCGCGCCAGGGTAGAGTGGTGCGCTTGACCCAGCGAGAACCCGTCCCACCGACGGTCGATGGGACAGAGGGCACGTCAGTGACCAGCGCTCGTAGCTCAACGGATTAGAGCATCTGACTACGGATCAGAAGGTTGCAGGTTCGAATCCTGCCGAGCGCGCGTTTGCCGAGCGCGTTTGTGATGTCTCAGGACATCGTGGACAGACGAACCTATGAAGGTTGGGCCATCAGAGCCAGCTACCCGACCTCCCTTGGGCGGTCCAGAGCGGCAGGGAGTCCGTCCGCGAACTCCGCCACCGCGTCGACCCCGAGGTCGCGCCGAACCGGGAGCGTCTCCCTTCGGGACGACCGTCGTCCACCGCGTCTCCACCGGTCGTCACGGATCCGGAGCACCGGCCTCGGGACCGGCGGGATGCGTACGATGGTCGCGTGGTGGGCGAGGCGACGACCGATTCCCCCAGGGGTGCGCTCGCCCGGGTGCGGCGCGCGCTGCGCGGCGGCGAGGACGGTCCCCCTCCGGCCGTTCCCGTCCGTGACGACGCCCACGAGGAAGAGACGGGTGGCGACGACTTCGCGGACGTCCTGGCCTCGGTGTCCGCCTTCCTGACCGGGCGCGACATCGATGCCGAGTTCTACCTGGCCCTCAACGTCGACATCCGCCGTGCCGGCATCGATCCGCTCGGTCACTACCTGCGCTTCGGCATCGCGGAAGGGCGGATCTTCCATCCCGCGCTGTCCGTCGAGCCTGCCGACGGCTCGACGGACCCCTCCGAGGACGTGTCGCCGGTCTTCCGGGTCGACGGGGATCCCTTCGTCCTGCGGATCGTGGACGAGCGGCGCGACCTGGACGCCTACCTCGGGCCGCTCAACCGCGACGAGGAGCTCCGGATGGCCTCCGTCCGCTTCCGGGAGTTCCTGTCCGAGTCGGGGATCGATGCGACCTACTACATGGCGGCGCATCCGGACATCGGCCGTTCGGGACTCGAACCCGTCGAGCACTACCTCCGGCACGGCATCCCGGAGGGTCGGCTGTTCCATCCCCGGGCGCGGTTGGTGGTGTCTCCCGCCGACCAGGACCAGCCCGAATGGGAGGACGCGGACGTCGTGCTCCGGATCGGAACGAACGACTACCGGTTCTTCACCCTGCCGCTCCTCGAGGCGGTCGCCGACACGGTCATCGATCAGGCCCGGGACCAGTGGACCCACGAGCCGTCGCTCTTCGCCTTCGGCCTCCCGGCGGTGCAGCACCTGCGCATGGTCGTCGCCGGCAACTACCCGGCGCGACTGGAGTTCGACGTCGGCGAACTCCTGGGTCACCTGGACGGTTCGTTCGGCGCGGTGGTCGTCGCCTCCGACCTCACGGGTGAGTACTCCGCTCGGCGGGTGAGCGACCTGACGTGGGCGCTCGCACGACTCGGCATGCGGACGCTGGTGGTGCGCACCGACACTCCGGTCGAGGACGACCGAGGCGGCCCCGACCGCGCACTCGACGGCGATGTCGTCGTGGTGGACTGGGACCGGGTGTGCCGGGTGAACCGGGTGACGATGCTGGCCCGCCTCGTCAACGCGGTGAAGCCCGAGGTGATGCTGGTCGTCGACGCCCCGACCGGATTCGAGGCCGTCGTCGAGTTAGGCGTGGGCCTGTCCAGTGTCACGCGGCTCGCGTGCGTCTACCCCTCGACGGGGAACCTTCCCCAGGACGGTGGATCGGCCGCGCGGTATGCGGGCCTGACGGCGCCCTATGCGCGCACGTTCGTGACGACGCGGGCCGGGGCGGGCGTCATGGACGACCTGTGGGGTCCGGCGGCGAGGTCCGCTGCCCGGGCGCTGCCGCAGCGGGTGCCGCTGGCGGACGAGACGGTGCTGCGGGTCCGCCTGGAGGACCGGATGGAGCAGATGGCGCAGCGCGCCGACGGTCGGCACTGGCTCTGGTGGTCACCGCCGGGGTCCGGGTACGCGTTGCTGGAGCGGGTCGCCGGGGCGCGGCCGGCCGACCGGTTCGACGTCCTCGTGCGTGACGGCGACGAGCGCCCGGTCCGTGACAGCCTCCCCGTCGGCGTCCGTTGCGTGGGGCCGGACGACGTGGCGGCGTCCGTCGCCGAGATCGACGGCATCGTCCTTGCCCACCCGTCCGCCGGTTCGGCCCGGATGGCCCTGGAGATGAGCCAGTACCTCGTGCCGCTCGTGCTGTCGGACGCCGAGGTCTTCCGTGAGGTCCTCGACCCGGGAGCGGCCGTGTTCGCACGTCCGGACGGGGTGGGCGACGAGTCCGAGGTGGCGCTGTCGGACGCCTTGGACCACCTGGCGGGGCTGGGGCCCGACGAGGTCGGGAACCTGGTGTCCACGGCCTGGTCGCTCGTTCGGGACCGGCACTCGGACGAGGCGTATCTCGTCGAACTGTCCGGCGCACTCGGTCTCGGCGATGACTGACGTCAGCGTGGTCGTGGTCTTCCACGGCGAGCGCTCCCTGGCCGTTCCGGCACTGGCCAGCATGGCGGACCTGGTGGACGTGGCCCGGTCGGCCGGCCTCACCGTGGAAGCGATCGCGGTGCTCGACCGCGGCGACGCGCTCACGCGCCGCGTGGTCGAGGCGGCGGGCGCGTGGCTCGACGTCCGCGACGAGGTGGAGTTCGGGGACCTCGGTCTCGCCAGGAACCACGCCGCGCAGCGGGCGGGCGGTGAGTACCTGGCGTTCCTGGACGGAGACGATCTGTGGGGATCGGACTGGCTGGCCGCCGCCTACCGCAGCGCGACGGCACCCGGCCAACCTCCGGAGGCGATCTGGCACCCGGAGTACCTGCTGCTGTTCGATCGGGAGGACTTCGGCCGCCCGAACCTGGGGGAGCTGCCGCATCCCGGGACCCATTCGTTCTGGCTGGCCCACCAGCCGAGCACCGATCCCGGGTTCGACCGGCGGATGCTGCTCTTCGAGAACGCGTGGTCGGCCAACGCCTTCGCGCCCCGGTCCTTCCACCTCCGGTACCCGTACCGGGCCGTGGACAGGGATCGCGCCCACGGCATCGAGGACTGGTCGTGGAACATCGAGACCGTCTGGGCCGGCGTGCCCCACCTGGTCGTGCCCGGGACGGTCCATCTGATCCGGCTGAAGGGGAACGGGTCCCTCAACGCTCGGAACCAGGCCGAAGGCCTCCTGCCGTACATCCCGGACGGGGTCGGCCTCGGAGGGTGAGGGGTGGGTCGGGGGAGCCGGATCCCGACCGGCCCGGAGCGCACCCCCGCGCTCGCTAGGGTCCAGGACGTGCCTCCACCACGCCCCGCCGGCACCGGACAACGGGTCGCCTTCGATCTCGAGACCACGGGGACCGACCCGTTCCGGGACGTGCCCGTGTCCTATGCCCTGGTCGTGCACGGAGCCGGCGCCGGCCCGGGCCGCGGCGGACCGACGGTCGACGCGGGGTTGATCGATCCGGGGGTCCCCATCCCCGCCGAGTCGACGGAGATCCACCACATCTCCGACGACATGGTCGCCGGGGCTCCCGATCTCCGGACCGCGACCGAGCACGTCGCATCCGCGCTGGTCGGCACGTGGGCGGGCGGCGGCGCCGTCGTCGGCATGAACGTCAGCTACGACCTGACCCTGCTGGACTCGGTGCTCGGGCGCCTCGGCCTCGACACGCTGGAGGACCGGGCGCCGGGCCTGGGCCCGGTCTACGACGTGCTCGTGATCGACCGCACCTTCGACCGGTTCCGGAAGGGCAAGCGACGGCTCGTCGACCTGTGTCGTCACTACGGGGTGGACCTGGACGAGGGCGCGGCCCACGATGCGGCCGTCGACTGCGTGGCCACGCTGGCCCTCCTCGACGCCATGCTCGAGCGCTATCCGGAGTTGGCGGCGCTCGCCGCCGACGCGGTGTCGGACAGGATGCGGGCCTGGTACCGGACGTGGTTGGGGAGCTTCTCGGACCACCGGATGCGCAACGGGTACGACCCGGTCGACGACGGTCAGTTCGAGTGGCCCATCCACCGGCCCGCGGGCGCCGCGCACGGGCGGTAGCGCCTGTCGCCCCCACATCCGGGCGTCGGCCGCCGTCCTCGGGCGGGAGCACGGCGCGACACGGGGCTCCGGGGCGCCCGGTCGGCCCGTCCCGCCCCGGTCAGTGCGGGAACGGGCTCGCCGGCAGGGTGATGCGGTGGCCGGTCACCGTCGCCGGGACGAGGAGGACGACCCGTCCGGCGGCGCCCGCGCCGGGGTCGGCCGGCAGCGGGTCGGCCGGCGCGAGCCGGGCCCGACCCTGCATCAGGACCGTCCAGCCGCTCGCCGACTCCTCGTCGATCCGGTCGGCGACGAAGGCCACCACGGCGTCGTGCACGGAGGCCGGCGGACCGAGCCGCCCCACGCTGATGGCCACCGACCCGCTCCCGACCGCGTAGCGGACCGGCACGATGGTGGGCAGTGCGCGGTCGGACAGCGCCAATCGGCCGACGGACGTCGTGGCCAGCAGCTCCCAGCACTCGGCGGGGCTGAGGTCTGCCTCGGATCGCTCCATGGGTGAACCGTAGGGAGTGCGCCCGGCAGGTCCTAGGGCCGAACGTCCCAACTGCACCAGGTGTTGCCGCTCACGGGTCGGCGCCGTCCGCCCCCGGTCGCGGTCGGCGGCACCCGGAGCTCCGGCACCGACCCCGACCTACCGTCCGGCGTGCACCACCGCCGGGGCTCCCGGGGTGTCCACGGCGGTGCGGGGCCCGGCGAGCTGCTCGAGGTTGCCCCGCTCGAAGACCAGTCCGGCGACGACGGCACCCACCACGAAGAAGGCCGACGACCAGAGGAACGCGGTCGTGTAGCTGTGCAGGGCGGCGGTGGCCGCGTTGGCGGCCGTGGGCACCCTGCCCACCAGGTAGGCGGTGGCCGCCCCCGCGGCCAGCGTGTTGAGCAGCGCCGTCCCGATGGAGCCCCCGACCTGCTGACTGGTGTTGAGCGTGGCCGAGCCGACGCCGGCGTCGGCCGGGCGCAGCCCCAGGGTGCCCGTGCTGAACGAGGGGGCCAGGCTCAACCCGAACCCGAGGCCGAGCAGGACCAGGTAGGGGAGGACGTGGGTGGCGTACGAGCTGTGCAGCCCGACCCGGTGGAGGAGGAACATGGCCAGGGCGTCGAGCCCCAGGCCGATGGGCACGATGGTCTTCGGCCCGACCCGGGGAAGGAGGATCCGGTTGGACACCTGGGCGGTGGCGGCGAGCGCGGCGACCATCGGCAGGAAGGCGAAACCGGTCTTCACCGGGCTGAAGCCGAGCGTGTCCTGCAGGTAGTAGGTGAGGAACAGGAAGACGCCGAAGATGCCGATGCTGGCGAACAGCATGGCCAGCAGCGAACCGCCCCGGGTCCGGTCTCGGACGACCCGTGGCGGCAGGAGCGGGTGGTGGACCCGCGTCTCCAGCACGGCGAAGACGGCCAGCAGGGCCACGCCGACCAGCAGGAAGGCGATCGTGTACGCGTTGGTCCAGGCGGTCGTCTCCGCGTGGGAGAGGCCGTAGACGAGGCTGAACAGGCCAGCGGTCACGAGCAGCACGCCGGGGATGTCGAGCGGGTCCCGGTCGGCCGCCCTGTCGTTCCGCAGCCATAGCAGGGCCCCGGCGGTGGCGACGGCGGCGAAGGCCAGGTTGACGAAGAGGGTCCACCGCCACGATGCGTAGGAGGTGAGGACGCCGCCCAGCAGGAGGCCGAGGGCCCCGCCGGCCCCGGCGATGGCTCCGTAGATGGCGAACGCCTTGTTGCGCTCGGACTGGTGCACGAACGTCGTGGCCAGCAGGGCGAGCACGGACGGGGCGAGCAGGGCGCCGAAGGCGCCCTGGACCGTGCGGGCGACGACGAGCATGGCGAAGCCGGTCGAGGCGCCGCCCAGGGCCGAGGCGAAGGCGAAGCCGACGAGCCCGATGAGCAGGGCCCGCTTGCGCCCGATGATGTCGCCGATGCGGCCGCCCAGCAGCAGCAGGCTCCCGAAGGCCAGCGAGTACGCCGTCACCACCCACTGGCGGTCCGCGTTCGAGAATCCGAGGTCGTGCTGGGCGGTCGGGAGCGCGATGTTGACGATCGTGTTGTCCAGGATCACCATGAGCTGGGCGATGCCCAGGACCGCCAGGATCCACCACCGGCGGACGTGGTTCCGGTCCCGGTCGGACATGGTCGGCGGGGTCAGGGTGTCGGTCATGGGGCCTCTCCGTCTCCCGGGCCGGGAGGTCGTCGGACGGTGTCTGCAGTCCTCCCCCACGTGCGACCGCCCCCGTTCCAACGCCGCGGGCCCCGGGGTATTCCCCCGGGAGGATCCGCCGGAGCCCGCCACGCACCCCGTCCCGGTGGATCCGGCAGGTTACAGATTCGTGAACATATACTCACCCCCAGACACGCGGTACGGGATCGGGTAGGGGTGCGGACAGCACCCCGCACCGGGCCGGAACGGGTGTCGGTCACATCCCGACGACGGGTCAACCCGGGTCGGGTGGCGGTGTCCGATCGGGCACCGTCCCGGAAAGGCCGGTCCAGACCGGCCGGAAAAGGGGGAACAGCATGCGGATCACGAAGAGCCGGGCACTGGTGCCCCTGCTGCTGGTAGGCGGGCTACTCGCCGCCGCGTGCGGTTCCAGCAGCTCGTCGTCGACCACCACGACGTCCGGGAGTTCCTCGGGCGGCGGCACCGTGTCGGTCACGACGTTCAACAAGGACTTCACCACCATGGCGAACCTGAAGAGCGTCACGGCAGCGGGCAAGGGCAAGATCGCCGTCATCCTGCCGGACACGGTCTCCTCGGCCCGCTACACCGAATTCGACGCGCCCTACCTGGCCAAGGCGTTCAGCGAGGCCGGCCTCAGCACCTCGGACACGATCATCCAGAACGCCCAGGGCAGTGACTCGACCCAGCTGACCGACGCGCAGTCGGACATCACCGCCGGGGCCACCGTCCTCGTCGTCGACCCGCTCGACGCCGGCGTGGGGACCTCGATCGAGACCTACGCCAAGGCCCACGGGGTCCCGGTCGTGGACTACGACCGCCTCGTGCTCGGCGGCAGCCGCAAGTACTACGTGAGCTTCGACAACGTGAAGGTCGGGACGCTCATCGGCCAGGGCATGGTCTCCTGCCTGGCGTCGTGGAACGTGGCCTCGCCCAAGATGGCGGTCATGGTCGGCTCCCCCACGGACAACAACGCCACGCTGTTCGCCCAGGGCTACAACGCCGTGCTGCAGCCGCACGTCGCCTCCGGCGCCTACAAGGTGGTGGCCCGTCCGGCCGGCACCTGGGACCCCCCGACGGCGCTGACCGAGTTCCAGCAGGCCTACACGGCCAACCCGACGATGAACGCCGTGCTCGTCCCCAACGACGAGAACGCCGCGCCGATCATCTCGTACCTGAAGACCCTCAACATCCCGGCCAAGAAGTTCCCGGTGACGGGTCAGGACGCCACCCTGGTGGGCCTGCAGAACATCATCTCGGGCTACCAGTGCGGCACGGCCTACAAGCCGATCTACCTCGAGGCCCAGGCGGCCGCGTCGCTCGCCCTCTACATGCGGGCCGGCAAGGTGCCGCCGGCGGGCCTGGTCAACGGAACGGTCAAGGACACGACGGCCAACGTCAACGTGCCCTCGTCGCTCCTGCACCCCGAGTGGGTCACGCCGACGAACATGCAGGCCACGGTCATCGCCGACGGGTTCGTCCCGGCGTCGCAGCTGTGCGCGGGGGCCTACGCGGCCGACTGCACCACCTACGGCATCCACTGACCCTGGTGGACGCACGGTTCCTGACCGGCCCTCCGCGACGATGAGCGTCGTCGCGGAGGGCCGGGCGACCGGCGGCCCCGGGGGGGCCGCCGCACCCCTCCTCGGACTGCGGGGCATCTCCAAGCACTTCGGCGCCGTGCGGGCGCTGAACCACGTCGACCTCGACGTCCCGGCCGGTCAGATCACGGCGCTGGTCGGCGACAACGGAGCCGGCAAGTCGACCCTGATCAAGGCCATCTCGGGGATCTGGGCCCCGACGTCGGGCACGATGACCTGGGACGGGCAGCCGGTGGAGATCCACTCGCCCAAGGAGGCGGACCGGCTGGGGATCGCCACCGTGTACCAGGACCTGGCGCTGTGCGACAACCTGGACATCGTGCAGAACATGTTCCTCGGGCACGAGGACCTGTCGCACCGACTGCTCGACGAGACCCGCATGGAGCTCACGGCGAAGCAGACCCTCGCCGACCTGTCGGTGACCACGGTCCAGTCGGTCCGGCAGCTGGTCGGCTCGCTGTCGGGTGGCCAGCGCCAGTCGGTGGCCGTGGCCCGGGCCGTGATGCGCGACGCCCGCCTGGTCATCATGGACGAGCCGACGGCCGCCCTCGGCGTGTCCCAGACGGCCCAGGTGCTGGACCTGATCAAGACCCTGGGCGCGCGCGGCATCGCCGTCATCGTGATCTCCCACAACCTCAACGACGTCTTCGAGGTCGCCGACCGGCTCGCCGTCCTCTACCTGGGCCGGCTGGTCAGCAGCGGCCCCATCGCCGACTACGACCGCCAGCGGGCGGTCGAGCTCATCACCACCGGGCGCAGCGCCGGTGACCCGCCCCGTGCCGCGGACCTGGAGGGCTGACCGCATGTCACTCGACGAGGACCAGTCCGGACCGGTGAGCGCCCGTCCGCAGACGTCCGACGTACCGGGCACGGCCTCGGCCGAGCCGGACACCGACACCGAGGTCGACCCCACCTTCGAGGTACCGGAACTGAGCGGCTCGCTCGGCGGCTACGTCCGTTCGCTCGGCAAGAAGGTCCGCAGTGGGGAGAGCGGTGTGCTCCCGGTGCTCGGCGGGCTCATCCTCCTGGCGGTCATCTTCCAGGTCCAGGACTCGGTCTTCCTGTCGGCCGGGAACCTGGTCAACCTCCTCGTGCAGGGTTCGGTCTTCGTGCTGCTCGGCATGGCCGAGATCTGGGTCCTGGTCCTCGGGGAGATCGACCTGTCGGTCGGCTACGTGGCCGGGATCGGTGCCACCATCACCGCCATCCTGTCGACCACGCACGGCCTGCCGTGGTGGGTGGCGATCCTCGGTGGCATCGCCACGACCGCCGCCATCGGTGCACTGATGGGGACCATCGTCATCCGCCTACGGCTCCCCTCGTTCATCGTGACCCTGGCCGGGCTGCTCGGCTGGGAAGGGGTCCTGCTGTACCTGGTCAACGCCAACGGCACGGGCGGCACCATCCGGATCACCGACAACGTCCTGCTCGACCTGGCCAACGGGAACATGAGCGTGGCCGCCGGATGGATCGTGATGGTCGCCGCCGTGGCCGTGTTCGGCCTGGTCACCGTCTTGCGGGACCGCCACCGCCGGGTGAGCGGACTGGTGGCACCCCCGCCGGCGATCACGGCGCTGAAGGTCGCCGTCATGGCTGCCGCCGGCGTCGTCCTCGTCCTCGTGTGCAACACCAACCGCGGCGTCCTCATCCCCGTCCAGGGCGTCCCCTACGTCGTCGTCCTCGTCCTCGGGATCCTGACGGTGTGGACGTTCCTGCTCGGTCGCACCCGGTTCGGCCGGTATCTCTACGCAATCGGCAACAACGCCGAGGCGGCACGGCGGGCCGGGATCAGCCTCGGGTGGAACAAGCTGTGGGCGTTCGTCCTGACCGGACTGACCGCCGGTATCGCCGGCATCGTCTACGCCTCGCGCCTCGGGTCGATCTCCAACAACATCGACGGCGGGACGCTCGTCCTCTACGCCGTCGCCTCCGCCGTCATCGGGGGCGCGAGCCTCTTCGGCGGCCGGGGCAAGATGATCTACGCCCTGCTCGGCGGGTTGGTGATCGCCACCATCTACAACGGCATGGGCCTGCTCGGACTGGCGGCCTCCTACCAGTACATGGTGACCGCACTCGTGCTCCTCGCCGCGGTGACCATCGACTCGCTGGCCCGGCGGGGCCGCACCGACGCCTGACCCCGGGGCGGTCCTAGGATCGGTCGGACCGGCCGTGCCGCACGGCGGCCGCCACACGCCAGGTCGGCGGGGAGCCGACCGGGGAGGGGAGCCGATGACGACCGAACTTCCGGCCCGTGACGAGATCGACGCCACCTGCAAGGTGATCGACGACCACTGCCAGAGCATCTACACCTGGCGGTACGAGCGGAGCCGCCCCCAGCTGGTCACGCTCTACAACAAGGCGGCCCAGTCCCAGTGGGCGAGCGTCACCGACCTCGACTGGTCGACCGACGTCGACCCCGAGGCGCTCGTCGACCCCGAGGCGCCGAACCTCCGGCTCATGCGCGAGGTGACGAGGATGCCGGGGTCCCCCATCGCGACCTGGGGCGAGCGGGAGCTGACCCGGCTCGGGGTGGAGATGCTGACGGCACTGCTCAGCCAGTTCATGCACGGCGAGCAGGGAGCCATGATGACGGCGGCCAAGATCGTCGACACGGTCCCGTGGATCGACGCCAAGTACTACGCCGCCACCCAGACGATGGACGAGGCCCGGCACACCGAGGTCTTCGCCCGGTACATCGACGAGAAGGTGGGCACGGCCTACCCCATGAACCCGGACCTCGAGGCCCAGATCACCGGGCTGCTGGAGGACAGCCGGTGGGACATCGCCTACCTCGGCATGCAGATCGTCATCGAGTCCCTGGCGTTGGCCGCCTTCGGTGACCTGGCCCGCCGCACGACCGAGCCGCTGCTCCAGAAGCTCCTGCGCTACGTCATGGCCGACGAGGCCCGCCACGTGGCGTTCGGCATCCTGTCCCTCGGCGAGTACTACCGGGACCTGTCGTCGGCCGAGCTCAGGGACCGCCAGGACTTCCTGCTCGAGCACACCGTGCACGCCCGGGCCCGTTCGACGACCCCCGAGGTGTGGGAGCGGATGGGGGTGTCGGCCCGGGCCGTCGTGCCCTTCGTCGCCGAGGCCGCAGCCGCCATGCAGGCGTCGCCCTTCCAGAGCTTCCAGGACGGCTTCTTCGCCAAGCTGGTCCCGAACGTCCGCCGGCTGGGTCTGCTCGACGCCAACGACGGCCACCTGCGCCGGGCATGGGGCGAGGCCGGCCTGCTCCGGTTCGAGTTCGCCGACGACACCCTCAGCGACTACGAGGCCTACGACGCGGTGGCCGCCGACCGCGCCGGCGGGGCGGGCTGAGGCACACCCGGCCCCGGGGCCGCCGCACCGCGCTCCGTCCCCGAAGGTTCATCCGGCCGACAGGACCGGTTCACCGATCCGTGTGCTCCCGTTCAACCGGACTCCCTACGGTGGCCACCATGAACGAGCTCCCGAGCGTCCCCGTCCCCAGCCGCCGACCGCTCCCGGCGGTGCCGCCCGGCGCCGTCCGGAACCGGCGGCTCCCCCGTGTCCTGGCCGCGGCGGCCGTCGCCGCCGCGGCCCTCGTGTCGGCCGTGGCGGTGACCGGCGCGGCCGGTGCGGACGGCCCGGTCCGGGAGCCCGATACGGTGCGCGCCGCGGTGCCTGCCGGCGCCATCCGCCACATCGTGGTCATCAACCTGGAGAACGAGTCGTACGCGTCGACCTTCGGACCGGGGTCGGTCGCCACCTACCTGAACAAGGTGCTCGTCCCGAAGGGCGAACTCCTGTCGGACTACCACGCCACCGGTCACGTGAGCGCCGACAACTACCTGGCCGAGGTGTCCGGCCAGGCGCCGAACCTGGTGACGTCCAGTGACTGCATCACCGACCTGTCCACGTTCGCCGGGTCGTTCAACGACGTCACCCCGGGTACCCCGGACCCCGACCGCGCCGACTACCCGGGGCAGGTGGACGGCCAGGGGTGCGTCTACCCCGCCTCGGTGCCGACCATCGGCAACCAGCTCACCGCGGCCGACCGGGGGGACCGCGGGCCCACCTGGCGGGCGTACGTGGAGGACATGGGCAACGACCCCGCCCGTGACGGTGGCACGCCCGATCCCCTGGGCGGTACCGACTGCGCCCATCCGACCCAGTCGGCCGGGCTGGCGGCGGACGGGACGAACGGTGCCGAGGGCCCGAACGCCACCGGCAGCCAGGTGCTGTCGACGACCACGGACCAGTACGTGGACCGGCACAACCCGTTCATCTACTTCCACGCCGTCACCGACGACGCCGCCTACTGCGCCGCCCACGTGGTGCCACTCGGGACGGTGTCGGTCGGGACCGGGGGACGGCCCGACACGTTCGCGGGACACCTGGCCGAGGACCTCGCCCGCCCGTCGACGACACCGGCGTTCTCCCTCATCACCCCGAACGTGTGCGACGACGGTCACGACGCCAGGTGCGCGGGCACCAACACCGACGGGACGGCGACCGGCGGTCTGGTCGGGGCGGACGCCTGGCTGAGCCACTGGATGCCCCTGATCCTCGGGTCGCCGGCCTACCGGGACGGGTCGATGCTGGTGACCATCACCACCGACGAGGGCTCGGTGTCCGACGGGTCGGCCGCGGCCGGCGAACTGCCCGGACCGGGCAGCGCCAACCCCGGGTACAGCCCGCTGCTCAACATCCCGAGCCCCGCCTACGGCGGCAGGACGCTCTACCAGGTGCTGGGCGTGACGGGGATCACCCCGGGCGTGGCGCCCGCCGCCGGCACGCTGCCCGGCGGCGGCCTGGTCGGTGCCCTGCTGCTCAACGCCCGGTGGATCCGGCCGGGGACGGTGAACGCCACGCCCTACAACCACTACTCGGCACTGCGCACCTACGAGGACCTGCTCGGCATCACCACCGGAGGGTCCGACGGACTCGGCCACCTGGGCATGGCCGGGGCCGCCGGCGTCGCCCCCTTCGGGACCGACGTCTTCAACGCCGGGCCGACCCGGTGGTGCGGGCCGACCGGGCCCGGCGCGGGACCCCGCGCCGGGGACCGCGGCGGCTGCCCCGGCGGGCGGAACCGGTAGCGCCACCGGCCCGGCGGCGGCACGGCGCATCGGGGGTCCCCGGGTATAGCGTCGGTCCCGTGCACGACCGGCTGAGTCCGCTGGACTCCTCGTTCCTGGCGATCGAGGACGGGGTGAGCCACATGCACATCGCGTCCATCGGGATCTTCGAGGGACCGGCCCCCCGGTACGACGACCTCGTGGCCATGATCGCCGGCAAGCTGCGGCACGTCCCCCGCTACCGCCAGGTGGTCGAGCGGGTCCCCGCCGACCTGGGCCGGCCGGTGTGGGTGGACGACCCCCACTTCAACATCGGCTACCACGTGCGCCACACCGCCCTGCCGGACCCCGGGGGCGAGCGCGAGCTGCGCCGGCTGGTGGGACGGGTCATGTCCCAGCAGCTCGACCGGTCCAAGCCCCTGTGGGAGATCTGGATGATCGACGGCCTGGAGGGCGACCGGTGGGCGATGGCGTCCAAGACCCACCACTGCATGGTCGACGGCGTGTCGGGCACCGAGCTGCTCTCGGTGATCATGGACCTCACCCCCGAGGTCTCCCCACCGGAGCCGGTCGAGTGGGACCCACAGCCCCCGCCGAGCGCGCTCGGCCTGGCCGTCGGCGCCGTGGCCGACATGGCGCGGAGCCCCTACGAGCAGTTCCGGGCGGCGCGCTCGGCCCTGCGGGTGCCCCGCAACGCCGCCGGTCAGCTGCTGGCCGTCGGCAGGGGGATGACCTCGATGCTGGGCCTGGTGCGGCCGACGCCGGTCTCGTCGCTGAACGGGCCGATCGGCCCGCACCGGCACTGGTCGTGGGCGTCCACGTCGGTCGAGGACGTGCGGGCCGTGCGCCGCGAGCACGGGGGCACGTTCAACGACGTGGTGCTGGCGTGCATCTCGGCCGGGTTCCGGGAGCTGCTGCTGTCCCGGGGCGAGTCGGCGGACCGGGTGGTGCGGACCATGGTCCCGGTGTCGGTGCGGCCCCGCGGCGCGGGGGGCCTGGCCGTCGGCGACGGGGTGCCGGCCAACAAGGTGTCGGCCATGTTCGCCGAGCTGCCCGTCCACGAGACCGACCCGCTCGAGCGCCTGCGGTCGATCTCCGCGCAGATGGCCGGGCTGAAGGACTCCCAGGAGGCGCTGGCCGGCGAGGCCCTCACCTCGCTGTCCGGGTTCGCCCCACCGCTCCTGCTCGCACTCGGCGGCCGGATCGCCACCAAGGGGTCGCAGCGGAACATCAACACGGTGACCACCAACGTGCCCGGACCGCAGGTCCCCCTCTACGTGCTGGGCCGCCGCATGCTGCAGGCGTTCCCGTTCGTGCCGCTGGGCGCACAGATGCGGGTGACGGTGGCCATCTTCTCCTACGACGGCCAGGTCAACTACGGGGTGACCGGCGACTACGACGCCGCGCCCGACATCGACGTGCTGTGCCGCGGGGTCGAGAAGGGGTTGGCCGAGCTCCTGGTCGCCTCGTAGCCGGGGCCGGTGCGGATGGCCGGGTGCGGCGCCCTCAGGCGGCCGCCGACGCCGGCGCCGGAGCGGGGTAGAGGTGCCGGGCGACGGCGGGCGCGACGAACGGGGCCCACCCACCGGCCGACTGGGCCAGGCGGTCGGCCACGACCCAGAGTGCGGCCGGGTTGTGGCCGAGCCCGCAGTGGCTGCCGGGGACCTCGACGTTCTCGCGGTGGACGCCGTCCGGCTGGAGGCAGGTCTGCCACGCCACCACACCGTCGCCCTTGGTGTAGACCGCGGTGACCGGCATGGACAGCTGGCCCCGGTCGGCGTCGACATCGGGCAGTTCGGCATGGGGTACGTGGAGGTGGGCGAACCGCTCGAAGCTGCGCGCCGCATGGCTGGAGATGGGCGAGTCGCCCCGGAACGGGCTGCCCAGGGTGACGATCCGGCGGATGAGCTCGGGATGCTGGTGGCCGAGCCCGCGGGCGAACATGCCACCGAGGCTCCAGCCCACGATGCTGACCGGCGAGCCCGAGGACTCCGCCAGGCGCTCCACCCGGGTCGTCATCCCGTCGAGGATCTCGGCGGTCGGGCCGACGTTGCGCCCGAGGCCCCAGCCGTACGTGTGGTACCCGAGGGTGCCGAGATAGGTGCGCAGCACCAGGGTCGAACGGTCGTCGGCCAGGAAGCCGGGCAGGACGAGGACGGTGTGGCCGTCGCCCCGGGGAGCCCGCCGCAGCAGCGGTGCCGCGGCCACGAAGGTCGCGAACTCGAGCGATGCCCGGGTCGGCTCGGTGAGGAGCAGCGCGCGCGAGGGCGCACCGATCCGGGTGACGTGCTTCATGTCCTGGCCTCCCCCCGGCTGGTGCCTCCGGCCGAAGGTGCCGTGACCAGCGCATCTCAGCGTAGCGCTGGATCGTGTTCTCGCGGGGCAGCCTCCGGACCGGGCCGGCTCACGACGCCGGCGGTGACCCGCCCCCGGACCGCAGCACGGCGAGCTGGACGTAGCGGGAGACGTCGCTCGGGGACACGATCCCCACCAGGCGGAGGTCGGGGCCGATGACCAGGGCCCGCCCGTCGGGCGCCCGCTGCATCCGCACCAGCAGGTCGGGGACGGGCTCGTCGGGTGCGGCGGCCGGCACGTCGGCGAGCGGGCAGGCGGTGTCGATCAGCCGGGTGGACCGGCGGAGGTGCGGGGGAACCTGGCGGATCCGGGCCAGGGTGGTGAGACCCTCGAGCTGCCCGTCGGGACGGACCAGGGGGAAGGTCCCGAACCGGACGTGGTGGAGGCGCTCGTCGACCAGTTCGGCGACGGAGGCGCCCGAGGGGAAGACGACCGGGTCGCGGGTCATGAGGTCCCGGACGTGCACGGTGGCCAGGCTGGAGCGCAGGACCACGTCGTTCTTCTCGGCGCGGGCGGCCGACAGCAGGAAGATCCCGAGGAACACGAACCACAGGCCGAAGATGCTGACCGTGAAGAACTCGAGCGCCCCGAGCCCGACGAGCACGTAGCCGAAGACCTCGCCGGCGTGGGCGGCCGCGGTGGCGGCCCGGGCCCGGTCGCCGGAGTGGTGCCACAGCGCCGCCTGCAGCACCCTTCCCCCGTCGAGGGGTGCCGCCGGCATCAGGTTGAACCCGCCCAGCAGCAGGTTGACCCAGGCCAGCCACCCGACCGCGCTCCCCACCAGGCCGACCGTCCCGGCCGCCCCGTGCAGCAGGATCCCGGCCGTGCCGAAGACCCCGGCCAGGACGAGGCTGGTCAGCGGGCCGACGATGGCGATCCGGAAGTCGGCGGCAGGCGTCAGCGCCTCCCCCTCGAGCTCGGACACCCCACCGAAGAGCCAGAGGGTGATGGCCCGGACGCGGATGCCGTTTCGGGTGGCCACCACGGCTTGGGACACCTCGTGGGCCAGCAGCGACGCGAAGAAGAGGAGGGCGGCGATCAGCGCCGTGACCCAGTAGAGCGCCCGACCGTCCTGGGGGTGGTATCCGGGGAGCACCAGGTCGGCCAGCTCCCACACGATGAGCACGAAGATGGCGAGGACGCTCCAATTGGCCCCGACGGGGACCCCGGCCACCGTGCCGAGCCGGACGTTCTGGTTCATGGCGCCTCCTCCCCTCCGTGCTCGTGCTCGTGCCGCGCACGCCCGGCCGTCGGGGTGGCGACGTCGCGAGTGTCTCCCGACCGGTGGTCGGGCGGTAGAGCCGAACGGCCCTGGTCGGGGGATGCGACGTGGGTGGACGTTCGGCCCTGGTCGCCACGTCCCCGGTGGGGGAGACTGCCCGGGTGGGCATCGACCTGCAGCACGTCACCATCCACGGGCACGGCGTCGGCTACCGGATGGCCGGGGACGGCCCGGTCCTCCTCCTGATCCACGGGATCGCCGGCAGCTCGGCGGCGTGGCGCGAGGTGATGCCCGTCCTGGCGGAGCGCTACACGGTGATCGCCCCCGACCTGATCGGCCACGGGCACTCGGCCAAGCCGCTCGGCGACTACTCGCTGGGCGCCTACGCCAGCGGGATGCGGGACCTCCTCGGCGCCCTCGGGGTGGACCGGGCGACGGTGGTCGGCCAGTCCTTCGGCGGCGGGGTGGCCCTGCAGCTCGCCTACCAGCATCCCGAGTGCGTCGAGCGTCTCGTGCTGGTGGACAGCGGCGGCCTGGGTCGGGAGGTGAGCTGGCTCCTGCGGTTCCTCACCCTGCCGGGCTCCGAGTACCTGATGCCCCTCCTCTTCCCGTCGTTCGTGCGCGAACGGGGCAACGCGCTGAGCAGGCGGCTGCACGCCCGCGGGGTGCGCATGGGCCGGCTGGCCGAGATGTGGAACGCCTACGCGTCGCTGACCGAGTCGGCCAACCGGAAGGCGTTCGTCCGCACGCTGCGGTCCGTGATCGACCCGGGCGGCCAGTCGGTGAGCGCCGGCGACCGGTTGTACCTGGCGGCCCCGCTGCCGACCCTCATCGTCTGGGGCGAGCAGGACACGGTCATCCCGGTGGCCCACGCGTACGCCGCCCACGAGGCGATCCCGCACAGCCGGCTCGAGGTCATCGCCGGGGTGGGCCACTTCCCCCACGTGGAGGACCCCGGGCGCTTCCTCGAGGTCCTCCTCGACTTCCTGGAGACGACCGAACCGGCCCGGTTCGCCGCCACCGACCTCCAGCACCTGCTCCGGCAGCGGGCGCCCTCGGCGCCCGTGGACGGCTGAGCGCCGACGTGGTGGACCCGTGTCCCTCCCCGAGCACCGCCCGGCGCCCCCCGACCACCCGTCCGGGGCCGGTATGAACGACGGCACCGGCACCGACGACGGCACCGGCACCGACGGCCTGCGGCCGGCGGCGCGCGGCGACGTGTCCCCGGACCTGTCCCCCGAGGGCATCGAGCACTACGTGGTGACGGGAGCCGTCGCCGACTCGGTGGCCGAGCGTCTGTCCGTGGTCCGCGACGTCCTCCGCCGTTCGGACCCGGCCGACCGGGTGGCGGTGGCCGAGTGGCTGAACGCGGTGATCGCCGGTACCGCACCCGACGAGCTGCCGGCGCTGCGTCGGGTGCTCCTGGAGCAGGACGAGCCCGTCTACGGCACGCCGCCCATGAGCGCCCAGGACGAACTGGTCGATGCCTGGCAGTCCGGTGTCTACCCCTACCGCAACCTGATGTCGCGCAAGTCCTACGAGCGGCAGAAGTACCACCTGCAGGTGGAGCTGCTGAAGCTGCAGGCCTGGGTGAAGGAGTCCGGCCAGCGCATCGTGATCCTGTTCGAGGGGAGGGACGCGGCGGGCAAGGGCGGGACGATCAAGCGCTTCATGGAGCACCTCAACCCGCGTGGCGCGAGGGTGGTCGCCCTCGAGAAGCCGACCGATGCGGAGCGGGGCCAGTGGTACTTCCAGCGCTACGTGCAGCACCTCCCCACCAAGGGGGAGATCGTGCTGTTCGACCGGTCCTGGTACAACCGGGCCGGCGTCGAACGGGTGATGGGGTTCGCCACCGAAGACGAGGTCGCGGAATTCCTGCGCCAGGCACCCGAGTTCGAACGGAACCTGACGCGCAGCGGCGTGCATCTCGTCAAGTTCTGGTTCTCGGTGAGCCAGGACGAGCAGAGGCGCCGGTTCCAGGAACGGGAGCGCCATCCGCTGAAGCAGTGGAAGCTCTCGCCGGTCGACCTCGCCTCGCTCGAACTGTGGGACGCCTACACGGATGCCAAGAACACCATGTTCCAGGCGACCGACATCGACGAGGCCCACTGGACGGTCATCAAGTCCAACGACAAGAAGCGCGCCCGGCTCAACGCCCTCCGCTACGTCCTGCACCGCATGCCGTACACCGGAAAGGACCTCGAACGGATCGGCCTGCTCGACCCGCTGCTGGTCGGCCGGGCCAGCGACGTCTACGAGATCGGCGAGCTGAACCGATTCCCCACCTGACGGATCCGGCGCCGGGCGCCCGGGACGGTTAGGTTTCAGAGGTGCGCCCGGCGCACCGGCCGGGTCGGGGGACCCGGCCCGCAGGCGAGGATCCGGGGGGATCATGGACCGACGTCGTGCCGTGACCGTCCGAGCACGCCGGACCAGGGTGGCCGCGTGCGGTCTCAGCCTGGCACTGGCGGCCGGCCTGATGACCGCGTGCTCGTCGACCAACTCGGCGACCACCGGCGGATCCTCCTCCACCGTGCCGCCGATCCCGGCGTCCGCGTTCGGGGACCACACCGGGGTGACGCCCACCACGGTGACCATCGGCAACGTGACCACCCAGCTGGCGGGCCTGTTCACCGGCGGACTCGTCGGTACGGAGGCCTACGCCGCCTACGTGAACGACCAGGGCGGTGTGAACGGTCGGAGGATCGTGGTGTCGGGTGCCGACGACCGGTTCCAGGGGGCGCTGAACCGGCAGGCCACCCAGAGCGTCATGCAGCACGACTTCGCCAGCGTCGGCGGGGTGACGCTCGAGGACAGCTTCAGCGAGCCGCTCGTCGCCGCCGATCCCGGGTTCCCCGACGTGACCGGCTCGCTCGACCCGGCCACACAGAAGCTGCCGAACAACTTCAGCCCGGCACCGGCCTCGGACGGCTGGCCGACGGGTCCGCTCCTCTACTTCAGACAGCGGTATCCGTCCGAGATCGCCCACACGGCCACGATCATCGCCAACCTCCCGACCACGGAGCTGGCCTGGGCCAACGAGAAGAAGGCCATGCAGCACCTCGGCTACTCGGTCCTGCTCGACCCGGCGCTGCCACCCACCACGACGGACTTCACCGAGCAGGTGGTGGCCATGAAGAACGCGGGGGTCCAGATCCTCTTCCTCGAGCAGGAGCCCCAGAACTACGCGTCGGCCATCTTCCGCGATCTGGCCCAGCAGGACTTCCACCCGGTGGTGGTGCTCGGCGCCCCGTCCTACAACCCCCAACTCGTCGCCAACGCCGGCGGGGCCGGTGCCGTCGACGGGGCCTACCTGGAGCAGCCCGCATCGCTGTACCTGGGCGAGGATGCCGGCCAGATCCCGGCGGTCACCACGTTCAACACGTGGGTCCAGAAGGTGTCGCCCGGGTTCACCCCCGACTTCTTCACCCTGGTGGGCTGGCTGTGCGGGGAGCTGTTCGTCGATGCCCTGCGCAACGCCGGCAGGGACCCGAGCCGCGGGTCGCTCCTCCAGGCGCTCCGCAGGATCACCGCGTTCCCGAGCGGGAACCTGATGCCGGTGAGCGACCCGGCGGGCAAGGTGCCGGTCACCTGCTACCTGCTGGGCCGGGTCTCGGGGGGCCGGTTCCAGCGACTCGACGACCCGCCGGTCTCCGGGCCGGACGGCGGCTTCCGGTGCGACGGCACCTACTACCGGGGGTAGCCGGGCCGCGGCGTCCGGCCGCGTGCGTCAGGGGAGATCGCCCGGGACCACCCCGTCCACGGTGAGGTCGCTGTAGGTCATCGACGTGCCCGGTTGCAGGTGGCCGGCGAACCAGCCGGCCCGACCGGCGGCGGGGGCGCCGGCGGGGATCGTGGCCTGTCCCCCCTGTGTGGTGCTCCCCCAGTCGGGCCGGTCCCTGCCGGTGGTCCACACCACGAACTGCAGGACGTCCGACGAGGTCACCGTCCGGGCACACAGGTGCAGCGGGTAGACCGCGGGCGCCACCGGCAGTGTCGGCACCACGGTGTAGCCGAATTCGAGGAACGCGCTGTCGGCCCCGGCCCGGGTGTCCCAGACGTGGAAGTTGAACACGTCGAACGCCCCCATCCACACGTTGCGGGTGACCGTGAGCCCCGAGACCTTGCCGTCCGCCAGGGTGTTCAGGCGGAGGACGACACCCTGCTGGTCGAGGTCCCGGCCGTTCACGAACGTGGCGCACACGGTCTGGTCCGCGCCGACGGGACTGCGGGGGCTCCAGAAGAATTCCCGGTTGTTGACCGCGCTCGACCGGGGCGCGGTGACCACGACGGTGCCCGGTCGGGGGCTCGCGTAGGAGTAGGCGCCGCAGTCGGGCGTCACCCGGTTGACGCAGGTGATGGCGCCCTGCGGTGCCGATGCCGTGCCCGGCGGCTGCGGACCGGTGCTGCACCCGGCGAAGGTGCCGCCCAGTGCCGTGGCCAGCACGACCGCCCGGACGCCGCGGGTGGGTCGGTCGTCACCGGGCATCCCGCCGACCCTATCGCCGTACCCCGGCCCACCCGGGGGAGCGGTCCGCCTCGGGACGCGGTCAGACGCCGTGACCGGCCTGGGCCGAAAGGCCGAGCCTCCCGACGAGGGGCAGGACGAACGGCTGGAGCCACTGGCCCCCGGCCTTGGAGATGTGGACCCCGTCCGGCCACCGGACCTGGACGCCGTCGATCGCCAGCTGGAAGCTCCCGTGCGGGTCGAGCTTCTTGTTGAGGTCGAGGAGCGTGACGGTGGAGCGCCGGTGGGCGGCCACCCCGGCGACGATGGCGTTGAACGCGTCGACGCGGGACTGGTCGTTCTCGGGGAAGGCGGCGCTGCCCGGTGCCTCGTCGGCGGCGTTGATGTCCGGCATCGTGAACAGGACGACCCGGGCTCCGTGGGCCGAGAAGATGTCGACCGCCTGGTTGATCTCGCCCGCCAGATGGGCGTTCCAGGCGGGCTGTCCGACGTGCACGATCTGGCCCTTGTAGACGTGGTCGCAGAGATCCCAGCGTCCGACCAGCATCCCGACCACGTCGGGACGGGTACTCGCCACGTCGCTGGTCCACAGGGGCCGCCAGTGGGTGCAGTCGGACACGGGCTGGTCGACCCGGCCGCCGATGATCGCCGGGATGTTGTCGAGGTCGCACCCGAGGGTCTCCCGGTTGATGAACCGCACGCCGTAGTGACGGACGCTGTCCACCTGGAGACCGATGGCCAGGGTGACCGCCATGGAGTCACCGACCAGCATGAACCGCACCGGACGTGTGGTGAACGCGCCGGCCCGCGACAGGGCGACGTGCTCGGACGCGGTGAGCGTGCTCCCGGTGACGACGGGGGCCGGCGTGGGGACGACCGACCCGACGACGGCGACGACCGCCACCGTGGCGGCCAGCGCCACCGTTGCCGGGGCGATCGACCGGAGCGTGCGCCAGAAGGCGCCGTACATGACGGGGCGCTCCACCAGGGCGAAGCTGACGGCGGCCAGGCCGAGGGTGGCGGCGGAGCGGAGGGCCAGGAGCGACGCACCGGTCAGGCCCGTGCGGGCGGTGTCGACGGAGACGTACACCGGGAAGTGCCAGAGGTAGGCCCCGTAGGAGACGGTGCCGATCCACACCAGCGGGCGCAGCGACAGGAGCCGGGCGATCGGCCCGCCCGGCACGCACACTGCGCCGACGATGATGGCCGCCGCCGATCCGGCCGACAGCAGGAAGCCGCCCCGGTAGTCGAAGCCGGAGGTGCCCCGCAGGGCGTAGGTCAGGACGAACGTACCGGCGAACCCCACGAGTCCCAGCACGGTCAGGAACCGGCGGCTGCGTCCGGTCGTGGCGGCGGGTGCCATGCCCCGGGCGCCCCGGCGCATCTGGACCATCGTCAGCAGGGAGGCGAGCACGGCTCCGAGCAGGATGGACTGGGCGTGCGTGTCGGTGCCGAAATAGAGGCGGGTGAGGTTGGCGGTGGGGTGGAACAGGAGGGCCATGGCCGTGGCCGACGCGACCGTGCCGGCCGCGGACAGCACGAGGAGGTTGCGCACCCCCTTGGCGAACGAGCGCGACAGGTGCAGCACCGTCAGCACCACGATCGGCCAGACCAGGTAGAACTGCTCCTCGACGGCCAGGGACCACGTGTGGGTCAGCGGGGAGACCGCGCCGTTGGCCACGAAGTAGTTGCCACTGGCCGCGATCTGCCACCAGTTGGAGAAGTAGAAGAGCGCCGAGAGCGCGCTCATGCGGAACTCGGGATACAGCCCCGGGGGCGCGACGAAGCGGACGTAGAGGGTGACGGCGGCGAGCACGACGAGCAGTGCGGGCAGCAGGCGCCGGGCCCGGCGGAGCCAGAACGCCCCCAGTCGGATGCCGTTCCGCTTCCGGTGCTCGGACAGCAGGAGCCCGGTGATCAGGTAGCCCGACAACACGTAGAAGATGTCGAGACTGAAGAACCCGCCCTGCAGCCAACCCACCCCGAAGTGGAACCCCATGATGATGAGGAGGGCGACGGCGCGCAGGCCGTCGAGCGCGGTGATGCGGTCGTCGCCGGTGGCGGAACTGCCGGGACCGGAGGCGGGCGCGGTCGACGTCACCGCGCGGCTGTCCCGCGGATCACGGGGGTGACCGCGGGCCCGTGCTCACCGCGACGGCGGTACGGAGGGGTGGGGTGCGGGTAACTGCCACGACCCCCACCGCCCCGCGCCGACCCGCTCCGACCCGCGGAACCGGTGCATCCTTCGCCTACCCCCACGGCGTCCAGGATACCGGTGCCCGTATCCGGGTTCCGGTCGCCCCCGGCCGTGCGGGTCACGGGGTTCCGGGCAGCCGGGCGCCCCCGAGCGTCGTGTACCGGGGGCCGTCGGCGGTGCGTCGGGAGCCCACGAGTTCGAGGGCGTCGACGGCGAACGAGCCGGTGAACCCGACGGTGTCCGCCCCCGCCCGCCCGGTCCGGTCGCCCACCGCCGGGCCGGCCCGGGCGAGGGTGAGGTGGCCCCGGAAGGGCATCTCATCCGGACGCCCGGCGGGGACCAGGGGGAGCGTGGTGGACCGCACGGCGGCGGCGATCCCGTCGAGCCCGCCGGCGGGGAGCTGGAGGACCCGTCCCCCGGGGAACCACGCCGCGGTCGGACCCAGGACGCAGCGGACCGGTGTCACCACGGTGCGCGCCGCCCGCTCGAGGGCACCGACCAGTGACGGCACGAGCCCTCCGTCGACCTCGCCCAGGAACCGGAGCGTGACGTGCCACTCGTCGGGCCGGACCACGCGGACGTCCGGGTCCACCGCAAGGTCGAGTGACGACAACCGCTCCCGGGTCGTCCCGTCGGGCCAGATGGCCACGAACATGCGCACGCCCGAGTGTGGCCCACGACGACCCGGCCCGCGCCGTCGGGCGCAGGCGGCCCCGTCCAGGTCCGGGGTCAGGCCGACGACGTCGAGCACGTTGGTCATCACCTCGCCGAAGGCGTCCGGGTCGGCGATCAGCCAGCTGTGCGCCCCCGGCACGGTGACCGCGTGGGGATCGCCGAGGGCCAGGCACATGGCGTCGAACGAGTCCTGGGTGACGATCCGGTCGTTGCTCCCCCACAGCACCACGACCGGGAGGCCCCGTCGGCGGAGCTCGTCGAGCTCCGCGGTCAGGTCGACCCGCCGGGCCAGGCCGGCCGCCTGCCAGAAGGCGCGGGGGTCCCGGAACAGGTTGGGCAGGGCCTCGGCCACGATGACGGACAGGACCTTGCGCGCCTGCCGGACCGGGAGGATGTCGGCGGGCAGGTGGATCCCCCAGTCCCACAGCGGACGTTCGGCCATCGACCGGATGGTCGACCCCTGGTGCGTCCACGCCGAGCCGCCGATCGAATTCACCAGGACGAGCGCGCGGGTGCGCTCGGCGTGGTCGTGGGCGAATCGGATGGCGACCCCACCGCCGAAGGAGTGGCCCATGATCAGGGCCGGCCCGTCGACGCCGACTTCGTAGAGGAACTGGTCGACCCACCGGGCGTAGCCGGTGAGGTCGGGCGCTCGCCGCGACAGCGCGGCCGTCCCCCCGAACCCGGGGAGCGCCGGCGCGACCACGTGCACCCCCGCGGCCACCAGACGGGAGAGGGCCCGCTTGTAGGCCTTGTGGTCGAGCCCCCACCCGTGGAGGAAGACCACGTGGGGTCCCTCGCCCGCCTCCGCGTACACGGCGGGCCGGCCGTCGACGTCGGTGCGCTTCCACGTCAGCCAACCGGCCTCGCGGGCAGCGCGGGGATCGGGTGGGTCCGGGTCGGACCGCGGTGCCACGGGAGGCTCGCCTCTGGTCTCCATGGGTCCAGTCTCGGTCGGGGCCCGTTCCCCGGCCAGGGTCCAACTTCCCGAATCCCGGAGACAGACGTCGCTGACCAGGGAGTTCTCGGCGGAAGGGCGGCATCCGGGGCCAACGGGCCCCGAGGGGTCAGTGCGCCCCGTAGAAGGGTGCGCCGAAGGAGAACACGCCGCCGTCGGCGCCGACCAGCCAGTAACCCCCGCCGTTCGGATCGGTCGCCATGCCGGTCACCGGTGCCGCCAGGGGCGTCCCCCCCATCGATCCCCGGAAGGGTGCGTCACCGAAGGCGAAGATGCCGCCGTCGGACGCCACCAGCCAGTAGCCGGCGCCGCTAGGGGTGGCCGACATGCCGTTGACCGGGAGGTTGAGCCGGAGGGAACCGGTGGACCCGTGGAACCCGGAGGCGCCGAAGGCGAAGATGCCGCCGTCGGTGGCCACCAGCCAGTACCCCGGGCCGGTCGGATCGTCGGCCATGCCCACCACGGGCCGGTTGAGGGGATGCCCGCCCATCGAACCCAGGAAGGGGGCGTCCCCGAAGGCGAAGATGCCGCCGTCGGACGCCACCAGCCAGTAGCCCCCGCCGTCGGCGGTGGGCGCGAGGTCGACGACCGGGGCGTTGAGCGGCCGGCCGCCCATGGACCCGAAGAAGCGGGCGTCCCCGAAGGAGAAGATCCCGCCGTCGGCCGCCACCATCCAGTAGCCCCCGCCGTCGGGGGTGGGGACGAGGTGGTTGACCGGCGCGTTGAGCGCGGCCCCCGCCATCGAGCCGTAGGAGACGGCGCCGCCGTGGGGGTGGACCGCTCCGCTGGAGTCGACCAGCCAGTAGCCGTCGCCCGAAGGGGTCGAGGCGATCCCGGTGTAGGTCACGGCCGGCGCCGAGGGCGCCAGGTCGGTCGACGCGATGTAGAGCTGCCGCTGGTTCGTCGACAGGTCGGCCGTACAGCTGGTGCACGGGTGGTTCCAGGCGGCGAAGGCCAGCCACAGGTGACCCGACGGGTCCGCGAAGACCGATCCGCCCCCGGGGCCGTAGGCACCGCCGTAGGTGGTGAGGAACGGGCCCGGGGGGTTGGCGCACGGTCCGAGCGGACCGGCGCACGTGGCGAGCTGTTCGTCGTAGGACGAGTCGTCGAAGTTCCCGCCGGAGAACAGGAGGAAGTAGCCGCCACCGCTGGCGAACAGCTGCGGGTTGTCGGTCGTGCGCTCCGACGGGGTGACCGTCATCAGCAGCGAGGGCGTCCCGGCGAAGCCGGTGCCGTCGCCGCTGAGCTGCACACCCCAGACCTGCGAGGGTGCCGCGGAGCTCCCGTCGTTCGTCTTCCACACCAGGTAGGGGACGTGGGTCGTCGGATCGACGAAGGGGCTGGGGTCCAGCACCCCGCCGGGCGGGCACCACGGGGACCCGGTCGAGTCGTCGGTGAAGACCGGGGAGGCGGGTGTGAGGGTGGCCGCCGTCGCCACCGCCAGACAGCTGAACCCCGAGTCGACGGCGTGGCCGGCCGTCGACGCGTCGTACCACATCACCCAGTGGCCGCCGATGAAGGCGACACCGGGGGACGTCTGGGTGTCGGCCTGCTGCCAGCCCGGCGTGCTCGGGAGCGCGGTCGACCCGTAGGGCCGGCCGGTGTAGCTCCCGTACCCGGCGGTGGGATCACCCGACGTGTCGACGACCACCTGGATGTGGTTGCCGAGTGCCGTGCCCGTCGTGAAGGCGTAGTACGCGCCACCGGCGTACACGACATCGGGGTCCCCCGCGTTGGCCGCGAACGCCGGGGCGGGGGGCAGGCCCACCGCGAGGCGGGGCGTGGATGCGGAGGCGCCGGGTGATCTCCCCACGGCCGAGCCGGCGGCCACCAGCGCGAGCAGGAGCGGACCCGTGAGCGCGATCCGCATCCTCCTGGTCGGTCGTGTCGTCAAGGACCAGCACCCTTCGATCGCCACCGGGACGTACGCCCGCCTCCACCAAGGCCTAACACCGGGCGTCCTTGGGATCAATCACCGCCGGAGGAGCTCGGCCAGGTCGCCCACGACGATGTCGGCACCGTGGGAGCGGAGCTCGTCGGCCTGCCCCGTGTGGTCGACGCCGACCACAAGCCCGAAGTGTCCGGCCCGACCCGCTTCGACACCGGCCCGGGCGTCCTCCACCACCGCGGCCAGGGACGGGTCGACGCCGAGCAACCGGGCGGCCTCGAGGTAGCTGTCCGGTGCCGGCTTGCCGGCGAGGTGCCGCTCCCGGACGACCGATCCGTCCACGCACGCGTCGAACAGGCCGTCGATCCCCGCCGCCCGCAGCACGGCCGGGGTGTTCTCGCTGGCCGACACGACCGCGGTCCGCACCCCCCGGGCCCGCAGGGAGCGGACCAGGTCGACCGCGCCGTCGTAGACGGCCACCCCCCGGGACTCCAGGATCTCCTGGACCCGCCGGTTCTTGGTGTCGGCGATGCCCGCCACCGTGGGGAGGCCGGGGGGATCGTCCGCATCCCCTTCCGGCAGGACGATGCCCCGCGAGGCCAGGAACGTGCGGACCCCGTCGGCCCGGGGTCTCCCGTCGACGTACCGGAGGTAGTCGGCGACCGGGTCGAACGGCGCCGACGGCCTGTCGGGCCCCGGGGCCGACGACCCCCGGGTGGCCAGGAACTCGTCGAAGACCGCGCTCCAGGCGGCCGCATGGACGTCCGCCGTCCGGGTGAGCACCCCGTCGAGGTCGAAGAGCCAGGCCCGGCAGTCGTCCGGGTCCCTCGGTGCGCGGGTCGGGGTGCTCACCCGGCCGGGCGGAGGCGCCGGCCGGTGACGACGTCCCCCCGCAGGTGGACCAGGCGATGGCCGGGTTCCGCCACCCGGGGCTCGGGGAGGTGACCGCCGGCGGACGCCCACTCCATCTCGCGGGCCAGCCCCCGGACCAGGACGCTCCACCTTCCTCCGGGACCCCCGCCGTCCTGCTGCAGCCCGTCGGACGAGTCGTCCACCTGGAAGGCCACGAGCCGGCCGTTCACCCGGTCGAACAGCTCCTCGCCGATGTGCAGCACCACGTCGGACTCGTGCACGGCGTAGTCGACCGGGAGCACCAGGGGGGCGCCGTCCGTGGAGATCCCCAGATGCCCGTGGTGGTGCCGCTTGGCCCCGAGCGCGAGGAGCCGCCGGCACTCCGCCAGGCCCAGCACCTCCGAACCCCGCTCGTCGATCCACATGCACCCATCTTGGGCACGCCGGGATCCGGCGACAAGGGCCGAAGTGCCCCGGGAGTCCCGTGGCGGCCGCCGGGTCGCCCGGACCGGTCTCCGCTAGCCTTCGTCCAGGAGTCCTCGCGCTGATCGGACGGTCGATGTCAGAGGCGGAACCCGATGCACCCGGGTCGACCGGGCGCCCACGACCCGTGGCCGGTACGGGTCCCCCCGACGGGGCCCGGCAGGGCGGCGGCGCATCGGCCGAGCCGGCCCGGCGCCGCCCCGCCCCGCTCCCGGCCGGCCTGGACCGGCGGTTCGAGGCCGTCGTGCTCTGGAGCGCACGCCCCTCCCTGTCGGAGCGGATCGCCCGGGACCTGCGGACGCTGCGGGCGTCGGGGACGGCCGTGGCCTGGATGGCTCCCGCCCCGCCCGGCGACCTGGCCGCGCGGTTGGAGGGACCCGCCCCGGACGCGCCGGCTCTGCTCGTCGCGGACAGCCACGGCTCGGGTGCGCTCGCCGTGGACCGGTCGGGCACCTGCGAGCTGGAGCTGTCCCGGCCCGACGCGGACGCTGCGTCCCTCGACCGGACCGGACAGGCGCTCGCCCGGAGGCTGGCCGAACTGGGGATCCCGTCCTCCCGGACCCTCGGCCCCGCCGGTTCCGCCGGCGTGCGGGTCGAGCTGGCGTGGGATCCGGCCGTGCCGGTCACCCGGTCGGGACTCGGTCGCCTGCTGCACGAGGCGGGGATTCCCGGCGTGTCCCACCTCGCGGGTCTGGCCGTCGAGGTGGCGCGTGAGGTCGGGATCGACGAGCCGCGGGTGGTCGTCGAGGGCAACGTCGTGCACATCGGCCCCGAGGACGCGGGGGACGTGGCCGTCGCCCTGCTCCGGCAGCTCTGGCTGCGGGGCGTGGATCCCCGGGCCGTCCTGACCGTGGTCGACGGGTGGTCGGGCGTTCCCCATCGGCCGGCGCCCGTCGTCGTCCCGGACGTGCGGGAGACGACCGTGGTGCTGGTCAACGGTGGACGGAGGTCGCCCGGACCCGGGGTGGTGGCACTGACCGGAGGCGCGGCGCGCATCCACCAGCTGCTCGGGGACCAGCTGCGCCGGCGCCGGCGCCACGCCCTCCCCGAAGCCACCTCCCGGCAGGGCTGGAGCCTGTGCATCGAGGGATTCGACCCGGCGGGCGAACGCGTGCACGGGGCGCTGCTCAGCCTGGCGGACGGACACGTCGGCACGAGCGGGGCACCGCTCGCCGACCGCACCGGCCGGCACCCCTGGGTCGTCGCCCGGGGGATCTACGTGGGGGAGGGTCCGGCCTCCCATCTGCTCACCGGCCCGGTCGCCTTCGCCCGGGGCGTCATGCGCGCGGGGGACCCGCTCCGGCGGGAGCTCGACCTGCGGACGGGCGTGCTGCACGAGTGGGCGGGTGCCGAGGGCCACCGGACGGAGAGCGTCCGGTTCGTGTCCCTGGCCCGGCCGGCGACCGCCGTCCTGCGCAGCCGCTACCCGTCCGCGGAGCGCTCCGGTCCGCCCCTGTCGCCCGCCGCGGACGACCCCGTCCACGATGCCGGCCGGGTGGGCGACGCCACCTGGGTCCGGGTCGCCGGATCCACCGGCGGGATGGCCGCCGCCGCCGTCCAGACACGCTTGCGCCGCCCCCGCCGGCCGGAGGGTGCGGGCGCCGGTGGCAGCGTGCTCGACCGCGTGGCCGCCTACGACGCGGATCCCGACGCACTGCCGGACCCGTCCGCCGCCGTCGACGCGGCCACACGGTCCGCCACCGTCGGCTTCGACCGGCTGCTCGCCGAACACCGCCGCGCCTGGGCGTCCCGGTGGGAGGACGCCGACGTGGTCCTCGAGGGGGACGACGGACTGCAGTCGGACGTCCGCTTCGCGCTGTTCCACCTGATGGCGTCCGTCGCCGACACCGACGAGTCCCCGGTCGGCGCCCGCGGCCTGTCCGGCATGGGGTACGGGGGGCACGTCTTCTGGGACGCGGACACCTTCGTCCTCCCCTTCCTGGCCGCCACCCATCCCGAAGCGGCCCGGTCCATGCTCGAGTACCGCCTCCGACGGCTGCAGGCCGCACTCGACGCGGCACGCACGTCGGGCCGCGCCGGGGCGCGCTTCCCGTGGGAGTCCGCACACACCGGCCGTGACGTCACCCCGACGCGTGCCCGGGACCGGTCGGGGCGTGTCGTGCCCATCCGCACCGGCCAGCTCGAGGAGCACATCGTCGCCGAGGTGGCGTGGGCGGCATGCTGCTACGTGGACTGGACGGGGGACGAGGAGTTCGCCCGTGGACCCGGACGCCGGCTCCTGGTGGAGACGGCGCGGTACTGGGCGTCACGGATCCGGTCCGAACCGGACGGCCGCGCCCACATCTACGGGGTCGTCGGACCCGACGAGTACCACGAGCCGGTGGACGACAACGCGTTCACCAACGTCATGGCACGGTGGAACCTGCGGCGCGCCGCCGAGGCCGCCGGCACCGGCGGGGGAGACGACGACGGCGAGCGACGGCGCTGGATCGGGCTCGCCGACGCCCTGGTCGACGGCTACGACGCCGACACGGGGGTCTACGAGCAGTTCGCCGGGTTCGGTCGGCTGGAGCCGCTGATGATCGCCGAGTTCGCGCCCCGCCGCCCGATCGCGGCCGACCTGCTGCTGGGACGCGAGCGGACACGCGGCGCGCAGGTGATCAAGCAGGCGGACGCCCTCATGATCCATCACCTCCTCCCCGACGAGGCGGTGGCCGGGAGCCTCGAGCCGAATCTCCGGTACTACGAGCCGCGCACCGCGCACGGCAGCTCGCTGTCCCCGCCCGTCCACGCCTCGCTGCACGCCCGGGCCCGTGACTTCGACCGCTCGCTCGAGTCCCTGCGGATCGCGGCGCGCATGGATCTCGACGACCTGACGGGCTCGACCGCGCAGGGCCTGCACCTGGCCACGATGGGCGGTACCTGGCAGGCCCTCGCCTTCGGGTTCCTGGGACTGCGCCCGACGGCCGGCATGCTCCGGATCGACCCGGTGCTGCCCCCCTCGTGGTCCGCCATCGAGATGCGCGTGCGGTTCCACGGCACCAGGGTGCGCATCCGCAAGGAGCGGGCCCGCCTCACGGTCTCGACCGAGGATCCGGTCCGGGTCGTCGTCGGCGGGTCGCCGTTCGTCACCGGTGCCCGCGAACTGGTGTTCCTCCGCCACGGACCCCGCTGGGAGCTGCTGCCATGAAGACGATCCTCGCCGCCCTCGACAATTCCGCCGCCGCACGTCCGGTGCTCGCGGTGGCCCGGGCGGCGGCCGTGGCCCTCGACGGCACACCGGTCGCCGTCCACGTCGTCGAGAACGGCGACCGGACCGCACGCGCCTGCGCCGAGGCCGCGGGGGTGACCCTGCGCACGTTGTCCGGCGATGCGGTCGAGCAGCTCGCGCTGGCCGCGGCCGACGAGGACGTCGTCGCGCTGGTCCTCGGTGCCCGTGGCACCCCCGGTGGCCCGAGGCCGGCCGGGCACGTCGTCCTGTCGCTGGCCGGCGGCACCGACAAGCCCGTGGTCGTGGTGCCCCCCGACGCACGACCGCCGACGCCGCTGCGCCGCGTCCTCGTCGCCATGGAGGGCGGCCCCGGCAAGGTCCGTGGCCTGAAGCGGACCTTCGAGCTGTCCACCGGTGCCGGACTCGAGATCGTGGTGGTCCACGTGGACGAGGAGGTCCCCAGCTTCACCGACCAGATCCAGCACGAGACGAGGGCCTACGCCCGGGAATTCCTCGCCCGGCACGTGCGGGACGCACCCCGGGCGCGGGTCGAGTTGCGGATCGGGGCGCCCGCGGCACAGGTGCTCGGTGCCGTCGAGGAGTTCCGTCCGGACCTGGTGGCCGTCGGCTGGCCCCAGGCGGTCGGACCCGGTCGGGGCGCCGTGGCCCGCGAGATCCTCGACCGGAGCCCCGTGCCCGTCCTCCTCGTCGCGGTGGACTAGTGACCTGAGTCATAAATAGTTGGTGAGTTAGGAATTTCTGCTTCCGCTTTCGCGTTTCTTGTCGTCGTAAGCGACGATGGGAGGCGCGATGCCAAGTCCGATTCTTGAGCCGTTGGA
>Ga0080006_1148724_pt1 | contig 67330 bp, 53 predicted proteins | sample RS3BMetagenome_FD_69209 | JGI IMG/M metagenome (GOLD analysis project Ga0080006, IMG submission 69209) | Ferric oxide microbial mat and aquatic microbial communities from Rainbow Spring, Yellowstone National Park, USA - RS3B (SPADES... ... | reverse complement strand
TTCACGTTGCGCCAGACCCATTCGTCGGGATTGAGCTGGGGGCTGTATGGCGGCAAGAAGAAGAGACGCAGTTTGCCTTTGGTGCTCGCGACGTAGCGGGCAACTGCCTTGGAACGATGGACGGCGTGACTGTCCACGATGAGGAAGACAGGCCGACCCACATCGTGCAGCAGCCGCCGACAAAAGTCGACGAAGACCGGAGCGGTCAATCGGGCCGGCAGGATGCGGAAGCGCACCAGTCCCTTGGGCGAGACCGCAGACATCAAGTTCAATGAGAACCGAGCCCCGGTGCTGGTGACCACTGGAGTCTTACCTACGGGAGCCCAGCTAGTACCGGCATGATGATCGGAGCGGACAGCGGCTTCATCTGCAAAGTAGATCTCGGCGCCAATCTTGTGGGCTTCAGCTCGGATCTTCGGATACTCCACTTCTCGCCACTGCCGGACCAATTCGGGATCCTGCTGGTAGGCGCGGTACACCGGTCGCTGAGGGGACAGCCCCATCGTGCGCAACAGCCGGCCCACGCTGACCTCCGAAAGGGCAACTCCGAACTCTCGCTTGATCAACTCCCTGACCATCGCTCTGGTCCACAGCCCGAAGGGAAACTGCAGCTGCCGCGGATCCTTCCCCGCCACCATCCGGTAGAGGCGTGCCAACTGACGACCCTGCAGCTTACGGGGCCGACCAGGAACTGGCTTGGCTTTGAGGGCATCAACCCCGCCCTCTCGGAACGCTGCCAGCCAGTTGTAGATGGTGGTGCGGTTGAAACCCAACGCTCTGGCGATCACCTCGGGGCTGGTGCCCGCCCGAATCTGCTCGACGGTTCGAAGCCGAACCTGCTCCAAAGTGTGGTGATCCAGCTTACGCCCGTCGTTCTCTCGCACCATACGAGGCTACCACGTTTGGTCGCCCATATGTTGCTCTACTTACGTTCGGCTTAGTACTGTCGTGGGGAGGGGCTCGGGCCTGGGCTGCGACAAAGCGCCGACGACGATGCCGCGCCTTCGTAGGGGAGCGACTCCCCAAGGCACGGCGACGGCAGTAGTCCCGTCAGGGAGGCGCCCATTCTCAGAAGGCGCCTCCCTGCAGATTCAGGCTACCCGTCCCCTAATCCGCTCTCGCTTCGCGAGGCCGCGCTTGAACTTTATTTCGAGTTCCGCAATTAGGTTCATCAACATAGACACTGTGTTGTCGATGTCATTGCGCGAGTATTCATAAGTGTATGGATTTTCTAACTGCGATAAAAGCCGGATTTTGTCCGCTACTGCATCCACACGCGCCTTATGCAAACGTAAAAACTTGTCGCGCCTACTCTCTTCCGTGATGTCTCCTTTTATCCATAAAAACATGGATAGTTTGAGAACCCAAGCGGTTCCTGGCCGCGCAGTCTAGCACGTCGTGGCGCGGAGTGCAAGGCCCGTTCTCGGGAGGCGCCCCTCCCCACCCGCCGCAACCTCCTGGGGTCCGCGGGCGCTCAGCGCCCGCCGACCCCAGGACCCGGGATCCCGCGGCTCCGGTGGAGCCGCCGGATCCCGGGATCTCCACAAAGGGAGGCCGGTACCCATTTCTTGTGCACCGTGCCCCGCCGCGGCTCGGCTGCGCCGAGTCGCCGGGATCGGGCCTCCGCTGCAACCGGCTAGGACCGGCGGGTCAGCAGAGCTGACTCGCGGGCTGCCGGGCCCGGGATCCCGCGGCTCCGGGGGAGCCGCCGGATCCAGGGCGTCTTGGGGCTGGGGGCTGGGCGGCGGGTCGAGAGTCCCGCGGCTCCGGGGGAGCCGCCGGATCCCGGGATCTCCCCAAAGGGGAGGGGCCGTGCCGGCGAGAGGACGCTCGGTCGCGAGCTCCGGCTTATCTGTCCGCGGCCGCGGGGCGCCAGCCGACCAGAGCTCCCCGGGGTCCCGGGATAGGGGAGGCCGGCCCCGCTTCCCCCGCACCCTGCCCCGGGACGCGGCCCCTGCTTCGCCAAAGCGGGCAGGGCCGGGGGGATCCGCCTCGCACATGGCTCGGCCGGAGGGATCGGGGGTCGCTGAGCTGGGTGGTCAGCCGTTCGCGGGGCGTCACGGCGGCGGGGCCCTGGTGTGAGCGCCGGCCCAGGTCGCCGCGGATGTTCGCCTGCGCTTCCGGCGCCTCCTCGCCTCTGTCCCGGCCGACACCGTCATCATCGTGTTGGGAGAGGCGGGCCGAGCGAGCCGGCAACCCCCTCCCTGCTTCCGCGACGACCAGGGCCGGGCCCCCCTTGGCATCCCGGTCCCGCCCGACGCCCGGCCGCGACCCGGGGGGCGGGTGACCGTCCTTTCCGGCCGATCTTTCGCGCCTCGGCTCCCGGGGAGAGGAGCGAGAAGGAGCACCCCTGGGAATGGGCCGGCCGGGTGCTGGAGGCGGGTGGCGGTGATCCTCTCAAGCCCACTCCATCGCGACGCTGGAGGGTGGCAGGGGTGCTGCCCCGGGGAGTGGCCGAGGCGAGCTCATCGCCGCAGAAATCGAGACCCCTCTGGTCGTCACCCGAGAGGACGAACCCACCGCATCCTCAGGCCCCGGTCATGCCCACGACTCCGCTCTCGGTGCCGACAAAGAGCTGACCGCCGACCACGGTGGGACTGGTGAAATGGGGTACGGCGCCGACCGCGACCCGGGCCACGACCGCGCCGGTCGCCTGGCTCAATGCGTAGAGCACCCCGGTCGAGGTGTCGACGCTGAAGACGCACCCGCCGCCCAGCACCGGTGGCCCGTTGGCTCCAGACGAGGTCTGCCAGCTGCTGGAGAAGCTGCCCGCAGCAACCGCGATCGCCTGGATCCCGTTCTGGCAGGGCAGGAAGACGGTGTCTGCCGCGAAGGATGTCCCGCCAAACGCCATCTGGCCGTCGCAGGTGGGGCCGCTCGCCAGCTCGCCGCCGACTCCGCCCAGATGCGACTGTGACAGGAGGTATCCCCGTCCACCCTTGCCAGCGATGAACAGCCGGCCGTCGGGGAGGAGCGTCGGGCCCACGGACCCCAGGTCCAGGTCATGGGCGTTGTCGGCAGCCCAGGAGGCCGGCGCGAAGCTGTCCAACAGGGTGAGGGTGGGGCTGAGCTCCAGCACCGAGTCGGTGTGGTCCCAGGCTCCCGATGTGGCCGCGCCGTTGCCTGTCGAGATGTAGATCCGGCCTCCCGCCCCAACCACGGGTCCTCCGGTCGCCCAAACCGCGCCCTCCCGCCGGGTGGGGACCACGTAGTCCAAGGTTGCGCCGGACCCTGAGGTGGGGACCGCGGCGACCGCTCCCCGATACTGGGCGCAGTCCCCATCCAGGCCGCCGAAGGCGATGTAGACGTAGCCGTTGGCCACCGCCAGAGCCGGACGCTGCTGAACTGCGCTGGCAACCTCCGAGGGGATTGGGATGTCAACCTGTCGTGACCAGCGCACCCTCCCGGTGGCGGCGTCGAAGGCGTAGAGCACATGCTCGGGGCCGGTCTGCTCGGCCACCGCGAAGATGCTTCCCGTGGCCGGATCGAAGGCCGGCGTCCCGGTTATTCCGAGCGGCAGGATGTCGCCGCAGGGCAGGCCCCCCGTCACCGGCACGCCCACGTGGTCCCGCCAGATGATCGACCCGGTGGTGGGGTTGAGGGCATAGAGGCTGTCATTCTCAGTGGCGACCACGACATCCCCGTTGACGTCGAGGGGCTCGCCGTAGACCGCCCCATCGAGCCGGGTGCTCCAGGCCCTCTGCAGATCGACCGGCTCAGGGGTGTTGGGGGAGGCCCCCGATCGTCCAGGGTTCTCGTGGTACACCGGCCACAGGGCGGCAACCGGCCGGGGGATAACGGGCTGGACCGGAGTTGCAGTGCTGCTGGGGGCGATGACGGTGCGGGAAGGGCCCGCTGGGGGGCTGGTGCTCGCAGACGGGAAGGGAGCGAAGCCGCAACCGGCCAACCCCAGGCTCCCCGCCAGGAGCAACGCCAGGAGCAACGCCAGGAGCGATGCGCTCTGACCGCCCGCCAACCCGACCTCCGCTCTGGTCACCCCGGGAGCATATTCTGGGAGTCGGTTGAGCTGGGTCATCGTTCGGGGCCGGCGCAAAAGCTCGACCGGGGAGATACCGGAGCCAGCCGCGGTCGAGCCTCTCCCAGGGGACTGGGGTCGCCGACCGAGGGCCCGCCCCCCTGCCCACTTGGCGAGACGGCCCCGGGGTCTTGGCTTTGCTCCCCCCGCCCTGCCGGCCCCGGTTGGCCAGGGGCCGCTACCCTTTAACCGTCATCTGTCGTTTGCGAGGGGGCCGATGCTGAAGGGTTTCAGGGAGTTCGTGCTGCGCGGCAACGTCGTTGACCTGGCCGTCGCGGTGGTGATCGGGGCGGCGTTCGGCGCGGTCGTCAAGGCGTTGGTGGCGGACATCCTGACCCCGCTGATAGCCGCTTTGGTGGGTAGGCCAGACTTTGCTGCCCTCCAGTTCACGATCAACCACAGCACCTTCTTATACGGGGATTTGATCAACAACCTGATCACCTTCCTGGCGGTGGCGGCGGCCGTGTACTTCTTCGTGGTTGTGCCCCTGAATCGGCTGGCCGCCCGGCGTGCTCGCGGCCAGGTGCCCGCCGATGAGCTGCCGCCGCCGGGGCCGGAGGTCCTGCTGCTGACGGAGATCAGAGACCTGCTCTCCAAGGTAGCGACCGGGCCACCGGACTGACGTCCGGGGTGGGGCGGGGAATTGAAGCCCCCGGCTGACCGACCGATTCCTCTGCACCCCATCGCCCGGCCCCTGCTCCTCGGGCGTTGACTCTCAGATGGCTGGTCAGCCCGCTCGCTGGCCTCGGCCCGGGCGGCGCCTTCATGTTTCCGATCCTCACCGCCCCTCTGATCCCTTAGGCAATCGGGCGCTGGAATCACTCCTGGTATCGATTCCTGGCCCAGCACGGTCCAGGCGGGGCGGTCCGGCATCGCGCCACAGGCGCGCCGGCGGGATGGGGAATCTTCTCCCTGGCCCTCGGGCTGGCGACGCGGCTCTTCTGCGACTCCCCTCGGCGGGCACCCCGCTCTCCCTGCTCGGGGTGGCTGGGCTTCGCCCGTTCCAACCGGGGCCCCATCGTGAGCTGGCGCAGCTCGCCGGTCGCCCGGATGACCCGGGATCCCGGGATCACCGAAGGGGGACGGTGGATCCGAAAACCACCGGGAGCGGTGGCGGCGGTCGCCGTCTGGACCGATACCCGCTCGGGGCCGCGGGCGGATCACCTTGCCCCGGGCCCGCCTCGGCAACCACCCTCCCCGGGCGATTGGGACCTCCGGCTGCCGACTCTCTGGCTGGGCGAGATCTTCGCCAACCTGGCGCTCCCGACCTTCGCCGCCACCCAAAGACCAGAGCAGCTGGAGACCCTGGAGGCGCTCTCCACCGTGGGAGCTAAGAGCCGGCGCCTTGGCCGTCGCATGCGGTCCGACGGCTACAGCACGCTCGAGGAACTGGAGACCCACTACACAGGCGGGGAGCACCCGATGGACCCCCTCAACTACGTCTGGTACCAGTACCGCTGGCAGCGCCTCGCGGCCAGGGTGTTCGAGACCGACGGTGAGGAGGGGCTGGTCCGCCTCTGGGATTGCCTTCACGCCCGGGATCGGTTCAATACCGGCCCGGTAGAGAGGGAGCCCCTGGGCTCCCTGCTGGGCAAAGAGGTGAGTGAGACCCTCGGCCAGGCATCCGCGATTGGCGATAGGGCTGGGCCGAATCCTCTGCACCGCGCCCTCTGTGAAATCGCCGGCAGAAAGTGGCGGCCCCGACCGGGAACGCCGTGGGTCAAGAGGATCGGTCGCTGGGTGGCGAGCTCGCCCGAGGATTCGGTAATGGGCGCAGCTGCGCCGCCCCTCCCGCTGTTGGCTCTCGTGGATTCCAGGCTTGGCTGAGGAGCGCACCTGATCTCGGCGGGCGAAGGGTCTGAGTCGGAGCCTGCGACCATTGCCCACGCTCATCACTTCACGGAGCGGCGCGGGTGGGGGCAACCCTCAGCCGGCGGCGGCGGCGCAGCTCCAGCAGCTTCCCCCATCGCACCCGACAAAGCGGAGGCGGCTGTCAGGAAGACCGCGTCCCAGGGCGCCGCTGGGCTTCGCCCATTCGCGGCCTCCGGCCTATCAGTCGGCGAGCGAGCGCAGCTCGCTCGCCGACCCCAGCACCCTGGATCCAGGCAAAGGGGGGCCGGATCCAGAGACCACCGGGAAAGCGGCGCCGGTCCGCTCCCTCGCTGATCCCCGCTGTGGGCTCCGGCTGGGCTGGGCCCGGGTCGCGACCGAGGGCCCTGCCTTCCGCGGGTCAGCGGAGCTGCACTCCCCGCTTTTGCTGATACCGGGTGGGTGCAAAGGCGAGGCTCGCCCACCCGGGATGAGGCGGCCGGGCCTCGGCTCCTGGGCGGCGCCGAATCCTTGTCCCCGGCGCCGGCTCCAGCGGCGCCCTGGCCGGCTGGTGGAGCTCTGGTTTGAGCAGACAGCAGGCCATTAAGCTTTTGGCCTTAGCCTGCCGCCCCACCCTTACGAGCGGCAGGCCCCGTCGGGGCGGCCGCTGGTAAGGTCCACCCGGTCGCCCGGGCCGCATCCCGCGGCAGAGCCCGGGGCTGCCCCGAGCCCTGGTCCCGAGCTTCTTCGAGGAAAATGGCAAAGACCTCTTCAGAGCCAGCTTAAGGTCGCGCGCTCCGCCCGCGAGCGGCCCGGCCCGGTCACCCGGCCCGAGGCCACTCCTGATCCGGGCCCGGTCAGGAGAACTTCCGGCGCTGGTCGCTCCGGTACGCGTAGACCGCCAGCGCCCCCAGGACCAGGCCCCAAACCGCGGTCCACCAGGCCGCCGCGAGCACCGACTCATTGGCGGCTCCGACCGCGTTCCAGCCCAATTGTCCAACCTGGTAGAGGGGCAAATAGGGGGCGATCGCTCGCACCACCGAGGGCAGCTGGGGAAGGGGTACGAGGATGCCGGATGCGAATGCCATCGGCAGGTAGATCAGGCTGGCCAGCGCCGGCGCCAGGTTGCCGGAGCTGCCGAGGTAGCCGATGGTCAGCCCCAGCCCCAACATGGGGATGGCTCCATAGAGGAGGGCCAGGACGAGCAGCAGCCAGTGGCTGAGGGGCAGACTGACCCCGGCCGCCGCTCCGACCACCAGCAGCACCAGCAACGAGATGGTGGCGAGGACCATGCCACCGACCATGGTGGCTGCGATCGCGATCCAGCTCGGCAGGGGACTAGCCCGTTGCAGGAGGTCCAACTTGCGCGCCCTGGTCTGCGCCTGGCCGATGCCCACGTTGTACACCAGCACGTTGCTGACCGCATACGCTCCCAGTGAGGCCATGATGTAGGCTCCCACCGACAGGTGGTGGAGGGTCTCCTGGTGGAGCTGAGGCAGGCCGAAGAAGGCGAAGAACATCACCGGCAGGCCGATGGTGAAGATGGCGAACAAAGGGATGCGCCAGTATCCCAGGAGTACCGCCCTGATCTGCACCGCCAAAAGACGAGGAATCGCCACCGGCCGGGGATCAGCGTTTACGCTCATGGCCTCTCCTCCGTTTGAGCAAGCTCGGCTCCCCTACCCGTCGTGAGGCTGACGAACGCCTCCTCCAGGTCGGCGCCGACGACTTCCAGGTTCTGGATGTCCCATCCCCGGCGGAAGGCGGCTGCCAGAGCTTGCTCCGGATTGCTGCTGTGGAACCGGACGAATTGGTCGCGGAGCTCGAGTCCCGATATGGGCAGACCCTCGAAGTCGGCTGCGGACGGTGCGGGCTTGACCGTGAAGCTGACCCTCCTGCCGGCCACTCGGGCCTTGATGGCCGTCGGGCTGTCGTCGGCGACGATCATGCCCCGATCGATGACTACGACTCGGTCGGCGAGCTGATCCGCCTCCTCCAGGTAGTGGGTGCTGAGCACGACCGTACGTCCCTCCGACGCGTATCTCCTGATGCCGGCAAGGAACGACCGGCGCGCCTCCACATCCATGCCCACGGTTGGCTCATCAAGGAAGAGGGCTTCGGGGTCCCCGCAGACGGCCAGGGCGTAGTAGAGGCGCTGGCGCTGGCCGCCCGAGAGGGCGGTGATCTTGCGGTTGGCCACCTCCTCCAGCCCCGCCAGCTCCAGGACTCGCGCGGTGGGCAGAGGTCTGGGGTAGTAGGCGCGAAATATGGCGACTGTCTCGAACACCCGCAGCACGTCGTTCACTCCCGACTCCTGCAGCATGACCCCGCAACGGCTCCGGGCGGCCCGGTCTCCGGGGTCTCGGCCGAACAGTCGGACCTGACCGGCGCTGGGGCGCCGCATGCCGAGCATGAGGCTGATCGCGGTGGTCTTGCCGGCCCCATTCGGCCCCAGCATGGCCACGACCTCACCCCGTTCAATGGTCAAGCTCACCCCCCGCAGCGCCTGCACCCGGGCGTAGTTCTTGCGAACGTCCAGGAGCTCCACGGCGGCGACTGGGTCGGTGGGTTGGGTGGTCATGTCGGGGCCGTCCGGGGTCGGGCAATCAGACGGAGGTCGGGTCCGGCCAGCCCGCGCAGCCTCGCGATCCCCCCACGAAGGAGCCGGTCACCCGGGAGGAGCGACGTACCCATAACCTGGGGGCGGAGCCGACTGACGCGGGCCCGGGCGCCAATCACGACCCATCGCCCTACCCGGGCCGGCACTTCGTGGGCCCAAAGGCGGCGGATGGTCCCGCGGCTCAGCGCCGCCCGGACGCCGGAGAGCTCGGACGCGAACCCCCAGCACCTGGCTGCTGGCAGGAGCGGTGGGACCCGGCTTGGCTCTGGCTCAGCAGTCACAGCTTCTCCTCGTGGGCTTCGTGATTGGCTGCCGCCAGGAGCTCACGCAGGGCTGCGGTGTAGTCCTCGAACGCCTGGCGTCCGGCCCTGGTCAGAGTCACGTAGGTGACCGGAGTGCGACCCTGATAGGCCTTGGTGATGGCGATGTAGCTGGCGTCTTCGAGCTTGTGCAGGTGGGTGGAGAGGTTGCCCGGTGTCATTCCCACCAGGTCCTGGAGGCGGGGGAACGTCACCCTGTCACCCGGAGGCAACACCGACAGTGCCACCATCACTCGCAGGCGGGCCTGGGCGTGGATGACCGAGTCCAGACCCGGGAGGACCTGCTCCATCGTCAAGCTGCCCGCTCCGATTGCCAGTGGCGGGCTCGGGCGACCGCGGCCGCGACCAGGAATCCTCCTCCTCCGGCCAGCGAAAGCACGGCGAAGTTTCCGGGATACCCGGCGGCGACGCCGGCCGCGCCGGTGACCAAGACCCACAGTCCGAGTCCGTACTGGAGGCGCGAGTCCCAGAGCATCCCCCCGGCTAGGTAGAGCAGACCGACCGCCAGCAGGGACGTGCCGGTCCAAAGCAGGGGTGCCAGATGCGCTGGCAGTCCCTGCTGATCCAGGGCGAGATTGAGCGCCAGTACGCCGGCGAAGGCTAGCGGCCATGACCACCCGTACACGGCTTGGACCCGCCGCGAAGGCCCCGCGACGCCCCGGCCGCGTCGCGCCGGCTCGCCGAACGAGACCAGGGTGGCAGCGGCGAAGAGGACGCCGGAGATGATGCCGGCGAGCCAGATCGGCACCCCCGTAGCGAGCCACCCATGGGCGGCGAGATAGCCCGCGCCGCCTCCCACCAGCCACGCCAGTCCCCACGCTCCCAGAATCAGGGCGGGGTCGACGTACAGGTTCCGGGCAATCACTCTGCGCTGGGCTTTGATCAGGGCCAGCGTCTGGCCAGGAGACGCGAGGGCCGGGTCGGTGGTGCCGACTGGTGGATCTGGTGGATGACCGTTGTGCATGAACACTGACTCCTATGCGACGAGTACTCTGGGATCCCAAGTGCTTTGCGCAAACCATAGCACAGTCTCCTGGCACGCGTGCGTCCATTGGCACCGGCCTCCAGGTGGCCTTCGACACACCTGCCCAGTGTCAGGCGGGTAAACCGCGAGATATTACGTGTTGGGCGTGATGACCGACCTTCTGGGCCATCGCGGGCCCAGCCATAGGTACGAGCTGGTGAACGTGGTGACCGGGCACCTTGCAAATTCCGCCAACCCGCGCTCCGAGCTCGGCCGGCTCCCCGAGCTCGAGTGGGCCGCCGTCGCCGAGGCCGTCCACTCCGGTGAGGGCCGGGTCAGCGCCGGCCGATTCGGCGCCAAGTACGGCGCGACACCGACTCGGTCTCTCGGCTCCGGCTGCTCATTTTCTATGGGCCAGGGCCAGATCTCCCCCGACCTCTGCGCGCTGCTCGCCGACCTGGTCGAGGCTCCGGCCGATGCCGAGCGAAGGGCCAGGAGGAGCGGTCGCTTGGTGGCGAGGTTGCCCCAGGACGCGGTGGTGGGCACAGATGCGCTGCTCCTTCCACTCCTCGTGGCTCTCCTGAACTCCCGGCTTCGCCCAGGAGCGCACTTGATCACGGTGGGCTCGAGGACTGAGCTCGAGCCCGCGATCATCGCCCGCGCTCATCACTTCACGGAGTGGCGCGGGGCGGTGACCAACCGTCAGCCGGCCGTGGCGGCCGCACTCGCGCCGCTTCACCCATCGCATCTGCCAGAGCGGGGCCAGCTGTCTGAGAGACCGCGGTCGGCTCGAGACTCAGAGGATCCGCTCATTGACTTCTGGCCAACCGACCCCGAAGGGGAGGATGCGGCGATAGCTGCGGCGCTGTCGCCAGGTGCGGGAAGTCAAGCGGATGGTGCCCGGTGATCCAGCTTGGGCCGGGGCGGTGATCAGCTGAGCGTCGGGGACTCCCCGGGTGCGCCGAGGACACTGTCCAGAAGACCGGGGTAGGCGAGGTCGAGCTCTCGGCGCCGCAGCCTGGTTAGCTTGCGAACCCCCTCACTGGTCTGCTCGATGATTCCCGCTTCGCGAAGGATCCGGAAGTGGTAGCTGAGGGTGGACTTGGTCACCGGAGCTTGCAGCCGGCAGCAGGGGACCGGATCCCGGGCCAGGTTCAGCTCTCTCACCAACTCCAGCCGCACCGGATCTCCCAGGGCGTGCAGCAGGGTGCTGATGGCCGCGACCCTGACGGGCTCGGCGAGATCGACGGTCCCCTGGGGGGTGTGACTCTCATGCATAGTTTGACAACCATCAAACAATCTAGTACGATGCTCATCGAACAATATCACAGGGGAGGTGCGCGTGTTGGCGATGGGCAAATTCAAGCGAGGCGGGGTCGGGAAGCGGTCCGGGGTTGGGGGGGCGGGCTCCTCGGCTGCCCCGGGGCTCAGCGACCGGCGCCGCTGGCTGGCGCTGGTGGTCCTGTGTGTGGGCCAACTGATGATCGTCCTCGACGCCACGGTGGTGAATGTGGCGCTGCCGGTGCTGCAGCACGACCTTCACTTCACCGTCTCCTCGGTGGCCTGGGTCATCGACGCCTACCTGATCACCTTCGGCGGTCTGCTCCTGCTGGCCGGCCGTCTGGGAGACCTCTTGGGTCGCAAGATGACCTTCCTGGCCGGGGTGACGCTCTTCACCGTGAGCTCCTTCTTCTGTGGCATGGCCGACAGCCAGGCGCTGATGATCGCGGCTCGCTTCGTCCAGGGGGCCGGTGCCGCGGTGATGGCGGCGATGGTGCTCAGCGTCCTGGTCACCCTGTTCCCGGAGCCCAAGCTGCGGGTGACCGCGATGAGCGTCTACGCCTTCGTGGCCACCGCCGGCGGATCCATCGGCCTGCTGGTGGGGGGTGTCCTCACCCAGGCGGTCAGCTGGCATTGGATCTTCTTCATCAACGTGCCCATCGGCCTGGCCACGGTCGTCCTGGCCGCGATCCTGATCCCCCGCGACCGCGGCCTCGGGCTGCACCACGGGGTTGACCTGGCCGGCGCCGCTCTGGTGACCGCCACCCCCTCGCTGCTGGTCTACGCCATCGTCTCCGGCAGCCAGGACGGCTGGACCTCCACCCCGACTCTGGTCGCTGCCGGTCTGGCGCTGCTGGCGGGGATCTCATTCGTGGTGGTGGAGAGCACCATCAAGGCACCCCTGGTCCCGATGCGCATCTTCAGCTCCCGGATCCGCAGCGGGGCCAACCTGGTCCGGCTGCTCTTTCCGGTCGGGATGTTCGGCACCTACTTTCTGGCCGCCCTCTTCTTGGAGCAAGTGCTGGGCTACGGCGCCATCACCACCGGCCTGGCATTCCTGCCGGCCAACCTCGCCACCGCGATCTTCTCCCTGCTGATCACCAAGCGGCTGATGGCTCGGTTCGGGGCCCAGGCGATGGTGGTCTCAGGCCTCCTGCTCCTGATCGCCTCCCTCGTGCTCCTGGCCCAGGCTCCCCAGAATGCCGGCTACCTGGCGAGCATCCTGCCCCCCATGCTGTTGCTCGGGGTCGGGGCGGGCATGTTCTTCTTGCCCAGCGTCTCGCTGGCGATGTCCAACACCCCAGCCCAGGATTCAGGGCTCGCCTCGGGCCTGGCCAACGTCGCCTTCCAACTGGGGGCGGCCCTGGGGGTGGCGGTGGTGGCAGGGGTGGCCAGCAGCTCCTCCAAGGGCCTGCTGGCGAATGGCTCCGGCGAGCTGGCGGCTCTTACCGGTGGCTATCACCAGGGCTTCCTGGTGGCGGCGGTGGCCGTGGGGCTGTCACTGCTGGTGGCCCTTCTCATGCTGCGGCCGGAGCGGGCCGCCAACCGGTTGCCGGCCCTGGCCAGGGACGCCGCTGTGCAGAGGGCGGGCGCGTCCGCGACTCCCCATCTGGAACCCGCTGCGAGGGTGCTGGCGGCGGCCGGAGTGGAGCGGGGCGACGCTGAGGCAGCCTGAATCACTCGTTCGGGGTCCTGGGCCAGCCTCCCCCTGAGCCCGGGACCCCAGCATGCCGCGCCCGGAGCGCGGCTCCGGGATTCCGTCGAACGGGTCAGAGGGAACAGCGCCGGAAATGGCGACGGGCCTCAGCCGAGCTTCGGCCAGCGCCCCGGCGGATCCGATCCCTTGCGCCCTCCGATAGGCTCCCCGGCGGCAGCGGCTGTCCGCCATAGCCGCTCCCACCGCCCGGGTGTGGCCGGCTGCGGGGCCAACTCGGCAGCAAGGAGCGCGAAGATATCGGCCATCCCCGGGTTTATGAAGGTGGGAATCGTAAGGAGGAGGGTGGGCCGGTTCCCCGGGCGAAGCAGAGGCCCCCGAGTCCGGAGCTTGAGGGCGGCCCCGAGCACCGCCAGCTTGATGGCCCGACCGGCACGTCCCGGCCGTACCGCTTGCGCAGGCGCCGGTGCCAAGCCTTGATGGACCGGCCCGGCACCGAGCCAGGACGGCGGCTGCAAGGTCTCGGGTGAAAGCTCCGTCGGGGACCCGCCGGCGGGGGCCGACGAGCTGATCCAGGCCCGGCCCGCGGATTCTCCTCTGCCTCATCCACTCAGCTGATCTCTCTTCCTGCCCGAACTGGGATCTCACCTTGGCTCGCAGCTGCCGGTCAGCTCTGAACGGTCACCGTCAACACCACCCCCTGGCCGGACAGAGAAATCTGCTCCAGCAGGACCTGGAACTGGCCCTTGGTGAGGATCACCAGATCGGTGCCTGAGCTGCTGGTCGTGCTGGAGACAGAAAAGCCCTGGCCCTCGAGCACGGTCTGGTATTGCGAGATGGCGTCCTTGCTGCTCTCGCTCAGCTGCACATACCACTTGGTGGAGCTGAGCTGGGCTGAGGAGATGACGTGGCCGGGGGGCGCCGCCACCTGGGAGGGAAATGACGCCGGCAGCTGGGCCGAGCCGGTGGCGCTCGGCAGAGCCGGCAGGGTGGGGGTCGATGCTGGCTTGGAGGGCGCGCTTATCACTCCAACCGTCCCTATGGAGTCCACCGTGAAGGTCGAGGAGGCTCCCGCTATGCCGTTGGCCTGGGCGGTGGACCCGGACGGCACCCCCGCGGCATACGAGAGCAGCGCGCCGGACCCCTGGGCCACGCAGGCGGTGGCCGTCTCCACCAGCAGGGATGCGGCGTCGCTGGGCGACCGGAGATGGTAGACGGTGCCGTTCTCGCCCGCCACCCGGCAGGAGCCCGCGGTGGAGATCCTCTCCCCCAAGACGTGGGTGTACCCGACCAGCCCCTGGGCGGCTGAGTACTCGCCGTCCAGGTGGGTGAGCCCCTCCGGGGTGGCGAACGAGACCGTGATGACCTGGCCCAAGGTGACGGCGTAGCCGCGGCCGTCGACGTCATATCGGGTCTCCGCCACCGGGATGGTGGACTCCACCTTCCAGTCCTCGGGGCCGTGAACCTGGCCGGTGACGGTGAAGGTGGCTCCGCCGTTGGAGGCGCTGGCGGTGAAGGTGTAGTTGCGCAGGCTGCTCAGCCTGGACATGGTGAGCCCGGGGGCGGAGGCGGCGCCCGCGGTGGCACGCGGGCTCGGCGAGGGGCCGGCCCCACCCTGGTTTGAGGCGCCGCCACATCCCGCCACGGCCAGGCCCATGGTCAGCAGCAGCCAGGGCCGCAGCCTTCCTCTCAAAGTCATCGAAGTTCTCCCAGCAAGTTCACAGGTGGCGCCGATAATACTTGAAAGACGAGTGGGAGGTGGTCCGGTTGCAGATCTGTTGCAGAGCCTCTGGCAGCGGCGGCCAAGTGCGCGGCTGGGGCTGCCCGGAGCTGCGGTGTGGGAAACAGGACCGGCGGGCGGGGCTGACCGGACACCAAGTGGAGGTGAGCAGTCGGGCCATGGCGCTTTCGGAGGCGGCGGATCTCTTCGCCAGCAGCACCGGGCGCGCCAGCAGCAGCAGGGAGTACCGCGGGGTTCTTCGGGCATTTGTCCTCTTCGCCCGGGAGCAGGGCGTGCCGAGGGGGCGTGATCTCGATCTCGCCCTGGTTATCCGCTACCAGGCGAGCCTGGCAGAGCTGGCCCCGTCGACGCGTCACCACCGCCTTTTGCTGCTGCGCCAGTTCCTGCGCTTCACCGAGGCCGCCGGGATCAGCCCGCAGGGGCTGGCCGGCGGCCTTCGCATCCAGCCCCTGCCCGGCCACCATCCCCAGCCGGCGATCTCCCTGGAGCAGTCCCTGCGGCTCATCAGCAGCGCTCCCGACCAGAGGTCGCAGCTTCTGGTGTGGCTCCTGCTGGCGACCGGCGCGCGCATCTCCGAGCTGCTGTCCTGCAACCTCTCCTCATATCAGGACGGCCTGCTGTACGTGATGGGCAAGACCGGCTCTCGGGCGATCCGGCTCAGTCCGGGAACCCGCCGCCGCCTGGACGATGAGCTGAGGGCGAGAGCGGATGAGGGTGCCGAGCTCCCCCTGTTCCGCTCGCGCCAGGGCAGGCTGTCCGATCGCCGGGCCCGGGAGCTGCTGGATCGCTGCTGTGAGCTGGCTGGGTTGGCCCGCCTCAGCCCCCACGACCGACGCCACGCCGCCTGCGCCAGGTGGCTGCGGGCCGGGATCCCCCTGGAGGTTGTGTCGAGGACCCTGGGCCACTCCAGGCCCTCCACGACCATGGACCACTACGCCTCGGTCGTCGCCCACGATCTGGAGCGGGGGCTGTCCTCGGATCCGCTGGATCGGGCCATGGACGCCGCTCAAGAACAGCGGGCGGCTTCGGTCCGGCGCTGATGCCGGCTGCTCCGGCCCCTCAGGCGGGTCAGCGGATGTCCTTGACCCGCCCCTGTTCGGCACTCGAGTGGGGACGGCCGTGGAGGTATCTCGGCCGAGCTCAGGCGGCATCTGCGGCCGGATCACGTCAAGGGCCAGCAATCGCCTGTGGCGAGGGGGGGGCGGAGATTTCCGTCTTGGAATGAGGGGATCGCCAGCCGGGCGCCGAACCCCAGGGACTCTGCGGAGCGGGGGCGGACCAGGAGGGGGCGGGGGGTTGGAGCGGGAGCGGGTGTCTGGGCAAAGGGAGAGCCCAACCGGCGCCCCGATCATGGCGGCCGAGAGAATTCCGCCCACCCATGATGCCATCCGCAGTCTCGATCTTGGAGAGCGGCGCGGGCGATCTCGTCGGCCAGCCCCCGCCCGCGGACCCTGGCCGCGGGCCTCAACCGTGTCATCGGTGCGGCCCGGCCGGCTGCTGGTAGCCTTCTCTGATGAGGGTTGCCCTGCGCCTCCAGCAGCTCGCCCGCCCGGAGTTGGAGGAGCTCTTCAGGAGAAGGCCGGACTGCCTCCAGGCGCTCTTGGCGGGGGAGCGTGGGTGGGAGCGTCTGGCCCTTGCTCTGGTGACGCCCGAGAGTCTCGCCTCGGCGATCCGATCGCTGAACCTGTTTCTCCGTCAGGTGGTGGAGCTGACGGTGTTCACCGGGGGCGCGCTCGGTCGGGCGGAGGCCACTCGGGAGGGACTTGAGACAGCGCTGTTCGAGGCCGCTCTCCTTCAGCTCACGAGATGGGGTTTGGCCTTTCCCGGAGAAGCTGGCGAGATCGAGCTCGTCCCCGGGGTCGCCCAACTGATCTGGGATCCCGGCGGGCTCGGCCCCGGAGCGGAGTTCGTCCTGGAGGCGATGACCGTGGATGTCCTGCGGCCCATGGCGATGAACATGGGACTTGCGGGAAGGGCATTGCCCAACCGTAAGGCCGAGCTGGTGGCAGCGATCGTGGCACGGATGGGGAACCCGGCCTGGGCGGCGGCCACGCTGGCCAAGGCACCCCCCCTCGCCCGGGCCACCTTCGACGGAATCCGCGGTGGTGAGGCCCGTGCCGCCTCGGGCCTTGGCGCCGGTCGCCTGGAGATGGACTCGTGGCGCTGGCATCCGCACCCGTCCGAGGACGGGCCCTGGTGGCTGGTAGGCCACGGGCTCGCCCTGCCGAACCAGCCGGGAAGCTGGCGGCTGATGATTCCGGCAGAGGTCGAATTGGCGGTTAGGGGACGTCTCTTCCCCAACTGGGAGCCGGACGAGCCGGAAATCGCGACCACGCCCATCGTGGCCGGTGGCCGACATCCCCTGGAGCTGGTGGCCACGCTGTCGTCGATGCTCCAGGAGCTTCGGGCCGCGCCCCAGCCGGCGCTCCAGCAGGGGGGCTTGCCCAAACGGGTGGTGAAGCGTTTGGCGGCCAACCTCAAACAGGGCGAGGAGTTCATTCACGAGCTCGCGGTCATGGCCCTGGAGGTTGGACTCCTGACCGAGGTGGAGGTGGTCGGCGAGCGCCGCAGCCGCTCGCGGCGCAACCCCCGGGTGTTGCAGTCCCGGCAGGCGGAGATCCGGGTGTCGGATGTGGCGGCCGGGTGGGAGTCTCTATCCGAGCCGGAGCGCTGGGTCGACTTTGGCCGCCGGATCCTGCTCGGTCCCGGCGCCCCCGGGGAGCCCGGTCGGGAGCGCCTCGAGGCGGCGTCCATCCTGGCATTTCTCCTCAAGCTTCCCCGGGATCGGGGATCGAGCTCCGCCGAGCTCTCCGCGGCGCTGCGCTGGTCTCAACCGGCCCTCTTCCCAACGGTGGCATCCGCCCGCCGCACTGTGCTCGCCATGGGCGTCGCCCTCTCTTGGCTCGGGGCTGGTGGCGGCGAGCCCGCCATCGGGCTGTCCGCCGCGGGACGGGTGCTCGCAGCTCCGGCCCGCCCCGACTCGGGGGAGATGGAGCTGGCCTTCCCCGATCCCGTCGACACCTGCACCGTGACAGCGGATCACAGGGTCGTGGTCTCCGGTCCCCCCAGCTCTCAGCTGAGCCGATTTCTGGGTCGGGTGGCGGATGTGGAGTCGGTTCAGCCGGCGCGCGTCTACTCCTTGAGCGAGGCCAGTCTGCGCCGGGGCCTGGATGGCGGCCTCTCGCATCAGGACATCCTGGACTTCTTCCAGGGCCACTGTCCTGGCGGGATTCCCCAGAACGTCGCCGTCATGATTGAGGACGTCGCCAGGCGCCACGGCAGGGTCCGCGTGGGCTCGGCCGGGGTCTACGTCACCGCCGACGACCCCGCCGAGATTGAGGCTCTGGTCCAGGGCCGGGCTCTCCGGCCCCTCGGGGTGAGGCGGGTGGCGCCGGGCGTCGCCATGGTCGACGCCAAGAGTGTGGACCAGGTGCTGGGCCTGCTGCGCAAGGCGGGCCTGATGCCGGTGGCGGACCGGGAGCCGTCTGGGTCGGAGTCGCCGCCACCGGGCGTCCGGATGAAGCGTGGGGGTCTGCGCCCGGCGCCCGGGGCGGCCGCTGGATCGCCGGCCGATGGAGGCGCGTCTCTGGCAGCGGAGATGGCTGAGTCGCTGGAGCGCTGTCCCAGGGTGGCCCCGCACCTGGCGACGGAGCATCACCGGGGACTGGCGCCCGCGGTCTTGACCCAGGCCGTGTCAGGCCGCCGGCCGCTCATCATCGGTTACAGGAGCATTGGCGGGAGGGTGGTGAGGGTCCTGCGGATGACGCCGTTCTCAGCCTCCTCGGGGATCCTCCAGGGCTACGAGTACGGAATGCAGCAGATTGTCAAACTGGATCTGGAACGGGTGGTGTGGGCCGAGCAAAGGGATGCCACGGCCGTGGTTCCAGGACTCACGGAGATCGCGCCCCACAGCCTCTGGGAGGAGCAGATGGAGGAAGAGGATTCGGACGACTACTGGGACGATGATGAGGACCTCGAGTCGGGCGCCGAGATCCTGCTGATGCCGCCAGGTCGAGGTCACTGAGATCTCCGATCCAGGACCGCTCATCGTCCAGTCGGACCGCACCCTGCTGCTGGATGCAGACCACCAGCAGGCGGGGGCCTGCCGGGCGGCGGTCGCTCCCTTCGCGGAGCTGGAACGCAGCCCGGAGCACTTCCACACCTATCGGATAACGCCGCTCTCGCTCTGGAACGCGCGCGCCTCTGGGCTCAGCGCGGAGCAGATGCTCGACGCCCTCGACCGCTTCTCCCGGTATCCCGTGCCCACCTCCGTGCGCGTTGAGATCGAGGACCAGGCGGCGCGGTATGGGAGGTTGCGTCTGCTCGCCGGTTCGAAGGGTCTGGTGCTGCAGGCCAGCGAGCCCGTGATCCTGGAGGAGGTCAGACGCTCCAGGCAGGTGGCGGCGCTGCTGGGGGAACGGCTGGGACCACTGGAATTCGCGGTCGAACCTATGGCCAGGGGCCGTCTCAAGCAGGCGCTGACCAAGGTCGGGTGGCCCCCGGAGGACCTCGCCGGCTACGCCGAGGGGGCGGCGCTCACCCTCGCCATCCGCCCGGCGACCGCCGCCGGAGAGGAGTTTTCGCTGCGGCGCTACCAGCTGGATGCGGTGGAGGCGTTCTGGGCCGGCGGCCGCAACGAGGGCGGCAGCGGCGTCCTGGTGTTGCCCTGCGGTGCCGGCAAGACCCTGATCGGCATCGGGGTGATGGAGCGCACCCAGACCAGAACCCTGATCCTGACCACCAGCGTGGTCGCGGTCCGGCAGTGGCGCCAGGAGCTCCTGGCGCGGACCGGTTTGCTGCCCGAAGAGGTGGGGGAGTACACCGGGGTAGAGAAGCAGCCGCGAGCGGTGACCATCGCCACCTACCAGGTGCTGACCCACCGGATGCGCGGGGCGGACAAGGACCGCCTCGAGAGCTACCCCCATCTGGAGCTGCTGGGGCGCGGGGACTGGGGGCTAGTGATCTACGACGAGGTCCACCTCCTGCCGGCCCCGGTCTTTCGCATGACGGCCGAGATCCAGTCGAAGCGGCGCCTGGGCCTCACCGCCACCCTGATCAGGGAGGACGGCCGCGAGGACGACGTCTTCAGCCTGATCGGGCCCAAGCGCTACGACGCTCCCTGGCGCGAGCTCGAGGCCGCCGGCTGGATCGCCCCGGCGATCTGCCTCGAGATCCGGCTCCCGATGGCCCAGGAGCAGCGTATGGCCTATGCGGTGGCCGACGCCAGCGAGCGCTACCGTCTGGCGGCGACCCTGCCCCAGAAGCTGGACCTGGTGCGGGAGATCTGCCGGCGCCACAGCCAGGACCGGGTGCTCGTCATCGGCCAGTACCTCGATCAGCTCCACCAGGTCGCGGAGTCGATGGATGCCCCTCTCATCACGGGTTCGACGGGGACGAGGGAGCGGGAGCGCCTCTACCAGGCGTTTCGTGTCGGCGAGATCCGGCTTCTGGTCGTGTCCAAGGTCGCCAACTTTGCCATCGACCTGCCCGAGGCCAACGTCGCGATTCAGATTTCGGGGGCCTTCGGCTCACGCCAGGAGGAGGCCCAGCGTCTGGGGCGGATCCTGCGGCCGAAGTCAGATGGCGGCCAGGCCTGGTTCTACAGCCTGGTCACCAGGGAGACCAAGGATCAGGAGTACGCCAGCCACCGCCAGCTGTTCCTGGCCGAGCAGGGCTATCGCTACGAGATCCGCGACGGCAGCGAGCTCCTGCCGCTCGCCCAGGGCAACGGCTGATTCCAGCTTGCGGGCGGGGAGTCCGGATTTCCCACGCCGGACCGGCCAGCCCGCCTCTGCGGCGGCTCACGGCCAGAGCCTCCAGGAGGCCTGGGGAATCACGCTCCGTGGATGGTGCCGGGGTTGGCCCGGGCCATCAGGGGGTTCGGTCCTCGATCTCCCAGGCGTGGTCGAGCAGGTGCCACGCGCAGCGCCGGATGGTGTATCGCCTCGTCCAGGCGGCTGCGTCCGGAGCGCCTCGCAGGTGGCCGGCAAGCTGTTGGCGCTGATCATCCCAGGCCGTGCGTGGAGGTAGGCGCAGTCCGCCCTTGCGGGCGTAGGCCCGCTCAGCCTCCATAACATGCGCCTCAATCTTTTCGCGGTCGCGTCCTCCGCCGCGGGGACCCGGGCGCAGAGGTCCCGTGCCCTGTGCCATTGCCTCGTCAAAGGCCAGCCAGCAGGCCTGCAGCACCGCGATGAAGCGTTCCAGCTCCGGCCCCTCGAGGGGTTCCTGGTCCCAGGGGCCGATTCCCGTCGCAGCCCCGAAGTCCGGACCCATGTCCCCGCTGACCTCTCCCACCACCTCGGGCAAGGGGGCGCTTGCGCCCAGGCCCGCAACGGCGGCGAAGCGTGCCCAGTAGGAGAGCAGCGCTTCCAACGCCGCCTGATCACCCCGGCCCCTGCTGGACCACCCCGGAAACTCGAGAGAGCAGGCGAACACCCACCCCCTGCCCCGATCCAGGTAGACGGGAGATCCCGCAGGCATCGGCCAATCCTAACCCCGCAGGGGCTGGGGGAGCGAGCCGTACCGTCGAGCGGCCCACCCACTGGGGATCTGGGCCATCGCTGCGTTGGTCCCAGCCGTTGAGGTGCTTCGCAATCGAGCCCGGGCGGGTGGTTCCTGGGGCGGGAACGCCGCTCGCGCCTCCTCGCCGCCGCCGGCCACGGCATTAATGATGTGCGGGGAGCCGGGGAGCGAGTCTTCCTCTGGCGCTCCAATCACCCCAATGGGGGATGGCGCGGGCGGCGCGGCCCCTTAGCATTGGGCGAGGCGGTCCCCGCCCATTTCGGGTGGGCTGCAGACACGTTCTTGGGGGGTTTAGTGCGAATGCTCCGTTCACCTGCCGTCGGCGTCTGGCGGACGCTGGCCATCGCGGCGTCTGCCGCCATCCTGCTGGCCGCCTGCTCCAACGCGGCGACCTCTGCCGGTCAGAACAAGGGCGGCGTGGTGACCTTTGCGGAGTCGCCGGGCTCCACGCCGAACTACATCTATCCGATGGCGAGCAGCTCGTTCTTCACCTTCGCCAACATCGGGGAGTTCACGCCCAATCTATATCTCCCGCTCTACTGGTTCGGCAACAAGGGCAAGCCGGGCGTGAACGAGGCACTGAGTGTCGCGGAGCCCCCGGTCTTCTCCCATGGCAACACCGAGGTGACCGTGACCCTCAAGCACTGGGTGTGGTCCAACGGCCAGCCGATAACGGCGCGGGACGTCATCTTCTGGATGAATCTCCTGAGCGCGGTGACTGATCCCCAGGCCCCCGCGATCGGCAGCAACAGCGCGCCGGGGCCAGGCTGGGGCGGGGATGTGCCGGGCGGGTTCCCCGAGAACGTGGTGAGCTACTCCGCAAGTGGCACCTACTCCGTGGTCTTCCACCTCAACGCCGCCTACAACCCGACCTGGTACTTCGACAACGAGCTGAGTCAGATCTACACCATGCCCCAGGCCAGCTGGGACAAGCTCTCCGCCGCCGGGCCGGTCGGAGACTACGACACCTCGGCCGCAGCCAGGGAGGTGGCTCCGAGTTCCCTGGGACTTCCCGCCAACTCCTACATTCCGGTGAATCCCGGGACCGCCAGCGGTGGGGCCCTGGGGGTCGCGCAGTTCCTCAACCTGCAATCGGAGGATCTGAGCACCTACGCCACCAACCCCCTATGGAAGGTGGTGGACGGACCGTTCAAGCTGAGCGAATTCACGACCGGAGGATTCGCCAAGCTGGTGCCCAACAGGAGGTACTCCGGGCCCGTCCGGCCCACCATCTCTGCCTTCGAGGAGCTTCCGTTCACCTCCGACTCGGCGGAGTTCGACGCGGTCAAGAGCGGCAGCCTCACGATCGGGTACGTGCCCAGCCAGGACCTCGGGCAGACCGCCTCCCTCAGCCACCAGGGATATTCCGTGAACCCCTGGTATGTGTTCGGGTTCACCTACATTCCTTACAACTTCACCAATCCCACGGCCGGACCCATCTTCAAGCAGCTGTACTTCCGGCAGGCGGTGCAGAGCCTGGTCAACCAGCCCGAGTACATCAAGGAATTTGAGCACGGGGTAGGCACCATCAGCAATGGACCGGTGCCGAGCTATCCCAAGAACAACGCCTACGAGAGCACTCTGGAGGTGAGGGGCCAAGTCTATCCTTACGACCCCCAGAAGGCGGTGAGCCTGCTGCGTGCCAACGGTTGGACCGTGGTGCCCGGCGGCGCCAGCTACTGCTCCAAGCCGGGAACATCGGCCGGTCAGTGCGGGGCCGGGATAGCCGCCGACCAGAAGCTGACATTCACCATGCTCTACGCCAGCGGCGCAACCGACCTCGCCAATGAGATGGAGACCCTGCAGTCCACCCTCCAGGCCAAGGCTGGAATTGACCTCACCCTGTCGACCTCGACCACGGTGCTGAGCACCGTCTACAACTCCTGCACCCCCTCGACTCCCTGCAGCGGCTGGCAGCTGGCGGACTGGGGCACCGGCGCGTCGTGGGTGTATCTGCCGGACTACCTCCCGACCGGGGGCGAAATCTTCTCGACCGGCGCTTCGGCCAACCCGGGCTACTACTCAAGCTCCACCACCAACGCCAATATCGCGGCCACTCACACCGCGGCGACCGGTGCTGACGAGATCAGCTCCCTGCGGACCTACGAGAACTATCTGGCGCGCCAGCTTCCGGGCATCTGGATGCCGAACATCCCTTACCAGGAGACCGTCTACAAGAGCAACCTCAAGGGCTTGGTTCCCCAGGGGATCTACACCGAAATCTACCCCCAGCAGTATTCCTTCTGAGGCGCGGGACGCTCGCCATCGCAGCCCCGGTCCTGGCGTTCAGCCTCACCGACCTTGCCGGCCGGGTCCGCTGGGACCGCTTCGGGGACCGAACTTTCTATGCGGCGAGCACCATGAAGGTCGCGGTTTTGATCGATGTGTTCCGGCGCCACGATAGGGGCCTGCTGGACCTCGACTCCGAGACCACGGTGATGACCGTCTTCACCTCCGGAGCAGACCACTCCACATTCGCCCTGGAACCCGATGACGTCGATCCCGAGCTGGCGGCGCTGGCCGGGACCAGGGTCCCGATCCGATACCTGGTGGAGCGCATGATCACGACCTCCAGCAATGAGGCCACCAACTGCCTCTTGACGGTCCTCGGCCTGGAGGATCTGAACCGTCTGCTGCGGCAGCTGGGGGCCACCCACATGGTGGTCGAGAGGTTGCTCGGCGACCGGCGGGCACGGGCAGCCGGCCGGGAGAACCTGGTCACGCCAGCCGACCTCTGTCGGCTCATGGCCGCGATTGCCAACGGGACCGCGGCCCGGCGCGAAAGCTGCTCGGACATGCTGGCGATCCTGGAGCGCCAGCAGCATCGTACGGAGATTCCCGCGGGCCTTCCGGCGGGCACCAGGGTGGCCAACAAGACCGGTTGGGTTGAGGGGATCCTGCATGACACGGCCGCGGTCTTTCCCGCGGATGCCGCACCCTACGTCCTCAGCGTGTGCACCCTGGGGTACGCCACCCAGCAGGAGGCGAGGGAGCAGATTCAGGCGGTCTCCATGAGGGCATGGGAGAGGAGGGAGCTGGGGTACGGGTGAGGAGGCTGTCTGGGCGGCGGGCCCGTCTCTGATCTGGCAAACGGATCCGATGTGCAGCTGACCGCGCGCGAAGGAGTGCCTCGGCCGGAGGTGCCGCGCCCGGGAAATCCTGCCCATACCCCTGGCCCGCCTGCTGAACCGCGGGGCTAGGGCTCACCTCCGACCAGAGCGTGGGGGGGACCCGGAAGTCGGCTTCCGTCAATTCGATCCCCTTCCTGGAAGTGACCCTGGATCGAGGCTCGGCCAGAGCCGCCCGCGCTGGGGTGACCGATACCTCCCGGAAGCCGCTTCCATCCGGTCCTTGGCACCGGTCTTGTCGGCTACCTGGTGAGGGTTGTGAGGCTGGGCCATGGTGAGGGGCGTGAAACTGGCAGATTTGGTGGAAGGTCAGGCCCCGTCACCAAAGACGGCGCCCCTCGGTGAGCTCGTCGACGTAGGGCCGTTCGTCGAGTGACGCCAGCTCGACGCATCGCCCGGGTCGCGGAGCGTGGAGCATGCAGCTGTGGTTCAGAGCCATCCCCACGTGGTGGACCCGGCCGCCCTCACCTCGGTTGGCGAAGAACACCAGGTCGCCCGCCATGAGGTCCTCCCGATCGATTCGGGCACCGGCCAGGGCCTGGTCGTGCGCGTCCCTGGGTGCTTCGATGCCGTGTGCGGTCAGCACCAACCAGATCAGGCCAGAGCAGTCCAGGCCGAATCCCGAGGTCCCGCCCCACAGGTACTCAATCCCGAGCAGGCGCTTTGCGGTACTCACCAGCGCCCTCCCAGCCATCCGCAGGGACTCCGCCGGCATGAGCGCATCCCCGGACGCTGATACACGCTCTCCTGTCCTCGTGAGCATCGCAGCAGTCGCTGCCCCGCCATCGGCGTGGCAGGCGCCGTTCTGGGCAGAGTACAGGGGCGTCGCGAAGCTGAGGGAGAGAAGCGTCTCCCCCCGCCCGCGGGAGGTCACCACCCCGGTGGTTGCCCGGCTCACCAATTGCTGTGTGCCCGAGGGCTCCGGCCGGTCCTCAACCAGCTGCTCCAGGGGCAGCCATCCCGGGTAGCCCCGATGGTCGAGGGAGCTCGGCTGCCGGGGGAGGTTAACCCTGGCCCAACCCGTGCGCTCCTCCTCGACCATCACACGCTCCCCAAGCAGGGCCTGGGTCGCGACCCTGCCCACAAGCCCCCGGCGGTCCTCCGGCCCGAGGGCTGCCGCCCAGGCCTGCACATCGGCGCCGGAACCGAGCGCAAGACGGTCGATCTGACGCGGGGCAGAGGGATCGGTCCAAATGGTGGCTACGGGCACCCCGATGAGGGCTGGACGACCGATGTTCACCGGCCCAGGCCCAAATCGGGTCTGAATCTGTGCAACAGGACCAGCGACCACGGGGAATCTCGGACTGGGCTCTGTTTCACCCGCTCCACACTACCGGGAGGCGGGCCGCCCTGGAAGACCGCCGCGGGCGCAACGCGAGGCGTGAAAGAACGGGCAGGCGCACCACCAGCTCGCTCGAGCCTCGCGTCGGCAGCCAGCCGGTGCCCGGCTGCGCGTTGGCCAGTTTGCCAACCGCGTCCTGTCACCGTTGGTCGAGTCAGAGCGCAAGGCGGGAGCGGCAGGTCCCCAGTCCCACCCTCGGTGACCATCCAGCCGGCGCCAGGTGCTGCAATTTGAGATGTGCTCGGTGCGGTTGTGCGCGATGCTGGGCCTGCGCTGTGGATGGCGGACTTGAACCGCCTCTGGCCGCCCGCGCCTTTGACCAATTTGGGCCCGGCCGCCCGGGCGACACCCGCTCTGGACGTCCTCCTACCTGCTGCCGCTCCCGTCGGGTATGTCCTCCACCAGCTCAGTTGCCCAGTTCGCCGCCTGAATCTCCGCGTCCAGCAGGCGCCGGCGCTCAGCGATCTGGTCCGCCGTCTGCCTGAGCTGGGCCACCGGCAGATCGGTCACGTAGCGGAGCTCCGAGCGCATCTGGCGCTCCATGGGGCCGTGGAGCCCTGGTGCCCGGGAGCCGGAGGCGGCGTCGGCCACCGCGGTGTACAGGGCGTGGCGCAGGGTGAGCACATCCCGCTCCGCCAGGGCTGCAGTCATGGTCCTTTCTGATGGAAGCTTGGTGATGGCGTTGGTCAAATTGATCTGCCGAATCAGGGTCTCCAACTGACCCAGCGCCCGGTCGGCTCTGGCCAGCAGATCCGCGGCCGCCTCCGCCGGAGGCTCACCCTCCTGGAAGCGGGCTGCACTCTGGGCCCTGGCTCGCAACTGGTCGTGAGCCCGCTTTCGATCCGCGCGCAGCAGGAGCGCCTCGGCAAGCTTCATCACTCGATCCCTCGACATCCTGGGTCAACCGACTGGGCCACGATACCAGAGCGTGGAGCTACCAATCCGGGGGCGGGATGGATCCACTTCTCGGGCCACGAGGAGTCAGCGGCCCACTTCGGGAGCGGCCGGCGCGAGCCGTCTCGGATGCTCTTTTGATGGAACCGTGTGGCGGTCATCTTCTGTGCCGGCATGGGGCCGTAGCGAGGGCACCATTGCGGCTGGGGCCCACGGGCTCTCGATGAGGGGCCTCGCCGCAGGAGATTGGCTCCACGCCCGATCGCGCGCTCGGCCGCGACCCGATCCCTCTAAGCTCAAGGGGAGAACAGGAGGTTGTGGTGATTTCGCAAAGCCGGTCCGGGTCCGGGGCAGATGGCGCCAGAAGTGCGGGTGAGGCCTGGTGAGCGGGCGCGCGGTCAGGCTTTTGCTGGCGGATGTGGACGGGACGCTGGTGACGCCGGACAAGGCCCTCACCGAGAGCGCGACCGCTGCGGTCCGGGCTCTCAAGGAGGCGGGGGTGCTGTTCGCGATCACGAGTGGCCGGCCCCCGCGGGGGATGTCGATGCTGATCGAACCGCTTCAGCTGACCACTCCCTTGGCCGCTTTCAACGGCGGACTGATCGTGGATTCCAAGCTGTCCGTCCTGGAGCAGCGGGTCATCCCCGAGGAGGTGGTCCCGGGGCTGGTTGACCTGCTCCGACAGAGGCTGGGCGAGGTCTGGCTCTACCGCGGCGCCGACTGGTACGTGCAGGACCGCAACGGTCCCCACGTGGCCAGGGAGACCAGGACGGTTGAGTTCGATCCCCAGGCCGTGAGAGGCTACGAGGGCATGGTGGAGGAGATAGCCAAGATCGTTGGCGTCAGCGACGACGAGGATGCGATCGGGGCCGCCGCCAAGGCGGTGGAGGAGGGGTTTGCGGCCCACGTGTCCTCGGCGCTTTCGCAGCCCTACTATCTGGACATCACCCACCCCAGGGCCAACAAGGGAGAGGTGGTCCGCTATCTGGCCAAGGCCTATGGAATGCGCAAGGAGGAGATAGCGACCATAGGCGACATGCCCAACGACATCATGATGTTCGCCGACTCCGGCCTCAGCATCGCCATGGGCCAGGCGGACCGGGAGGTCAAGGAGGCGGCCCACCAGGTGACCGCCAGCAACTCCGAGGAGGGCTTCGCCAAGGCGGTGGAGCGTTTCATCCTGTCCTGAGGCGGGTTCAGGGCCTCTCGATCCCGGGCGACACGAAGTCCAGCAGCGCCTGCGCCTGGCGGACGCGGCTGGGCTCGTGGACGTACATCATGTGGCCCGCCTCATAGTTGTGCGTCTCGATTCGGGAGAGCATGGACCGGGGAACCGCCAGATGGGAGAAGGCGTGATCGGCCGCGAAATACGGGGTGGCCCCGTCGTAGTAGCCGCGGGCGAGGTAGACGCGCAGATGGGGGTTGTGACGCATGGCCTCGCTCAGCCACGAGGTCACCGAGACGTGCCGGCCCTCGAACTGGGAGTAGCTCCAGGGCTGAACCCGATCGGTCAGGACCTCGTAGGGGAGGTCCGAGTGGTAGTTGAGGTCGCGGTGCATATAGGCGTTGAGGCCGGCGGTGTAGGGGCCCATGATGGCCACGTGGCTCGGGTCGTGGGTGGGTCGTTCCCCGCCGGAGTCGGCCTCGAACCCCAAGAAGCGGCCGTCGAGCCGGCCCACCACCTGGCCCCTGTGGCGCAGCAGTTCGCGAAAGAACCGCTGGTGTTCGATGCGCAGGTTGACCCGGTCGACGTACTCCCTGGACAACCCCGTCAAGTGCGCCACGCGAGTCACCATCTCGGCTCTCTCCCGCTCCGGTAGCCGCGAGCCCTGGGCCAGGGCGTATGGGTAATCGCGGGCGGCCAGCGCCTCCGCCTCTTCCAGCACCCGGTGGAGGGGGCGCTTCCCGTGCAGGCCGTGGTAGTTCGCGATCGCGGCGTAGGTCGGCAGGAAGAGGGCGGGCGGGAGGTCGTTGCCCTCGGTGAATCGGATCGTACCCATGTCGATCACGGAGGAGATCAGCATGATCCCGTTGAGGTACAGCCCGTGCCGCTGCTGCAGGTGGTTCGCCAGGGCGCTGGCCCGCAGGGTCCCGTACGACTCGCCGACCAGGTACTTCGGCGACAGCCATCGCTGATTCCTGCTGGTCCAGAGCCTGATCAGCTCGCCGACCGACTCCAGATCGCGCTGAAACCCGTGGTACTCACCGGGTGCCCCTCCCGTGACGACCCGGGAATAGCCGGTCGAGACCGGGTCGATGAAGACCAGGTCGGAGTGCTTAAGGAGGGTCTCCTGGTTCTCCCCGAGGCGGTAGGGCCGGGGCAGCAGGGATCCGGCATCTCCCATCAGCACTCGGCGCGGTCCCAGCAATCCCAGGTGGAGCCAGACGCTCGACGACCCCGGACCTCCGTTGAAAGCGAAGGTGACGGGGCGCGAGCCCGGGTCCTCGCCGTCCTTGGTGTAGGCGCAGATGAACATCTCAGCCTTGGGCCTCAGACCTCGGAAGCCCCCCTTCTTGGAAACCTCCTCCTTGAGGACCACGCGACCGGCCACCGCTGTGTAGCGTAGCTCCCGCCCGTCCAACTTCATTGTGTGGCTGGTCTCCACCAGGTCATCCAGCGGCGGGGTGGACTTCGGGCCCGGGCGCGGGACGTCAGGGGCGGCCGACTGCTGTTCTTCGCTCAAGGCGCTTCTCCCAAACCCTTGCCGGATGATGGCCTCTCGGGGGCGAATTCCTGCCGTCCCGGGGCCCAAGCCAACAATACCGCTCCTGCCGCCGAAGGAATTGGGCGGACCCTTGATCAGTCGGCAGAGTCTGATCCGGAAGGTGACTGATAGCTCAGCTCGGACATTTGGCCCGACCATCTTGGCACAGCGCCCTAGGCAGCACCGGCCATCCCTGTGAAGACTCGGATGGACGCAGTCGCTCACTGCGGGCGCGACCACCGTCGGGGCGGCTGAGCTCGCAAAGGAAATGTCGCCGAGGGTATTGGCAAATTGGTGAGACAGCGCTAGAATCCGAGCCGCAGAGACTGGCCGGGGTCGATGCCCCCGGCAGCTCAGGGGTGGTCGCCGCAGGGGAGGTGGTGCACAGGCGCCGGGGGGCGTTCGGATGCTGGCCGCCGAGGGGTGCGCTGTGGCGCTGCCCGCTTTAAGCGTCCAGCTAGGTATTCCACATACTGTGTTGCGTCTTCAGACAGGGAGGGAACTGTTTTGGCAAGATCGCGCATCTGGCGCGGCGCGAGCGGCAAGCTGGCCGCGCTGCTGGGGCTGGCGGCCCTGGCGGCCGGGGTGCAACTGCTGAGCACGCCGATCTCACTGGCGTCGGCCGGCACCTCTTGGTCGGGAGCTGGGGCGCGGGGCGAGTTGGACTGCAACGGCTACAGCACGGTCGAATCCGCAGTCAAGATCACTCTGCCTTGCACCGATCCCCATGGCGCCAACGGTGCCCGCTTCTACGACAACGGATACTACGTTGGGCACGACGAGCCCAATCTCCGCTTCATCTCCAACGCCTATGGATCCGGGTCGAACGTGACCTGGACCGAGACCCTGCCGGTGGACCCCGCCGCTCTGCCGACCGTCAAGACCCCGGGCAACGACATCACTCATTTCTTCGAGCTGTCGGTGGCGCCCTGGTTCTCGATGGCGCTCTGCGACCCGCAGTCCTACCCGCAGCTGCCCTGCACTCCGATGGATAACCACAATGCCGCCACGTCCACCTTCGAGGGCGGCGGCAGCGCGTTCATGGAGCTGCAGTTCTATCCGCCCGGGTTTGCCCCCTTCGCCGACAGCATCAGCTGCAACATCCCGGGCAGCAAGACCCCGCTCACCGATGGCAACGGCGGGTGGTGCGCCGCCCTCACGATCGACAGCCTGGAGTGCAACTACAACTTCAAGTACTGCAACCCAGCCTGTGAGGAGCCGGTCAACTTCGCCTTCATTCAGCGCAACGGCGTGCCGACCGGCCCGCCCAGCCCCCAGAAGGCCGACCTCGCCTCCTTCACGCCCAACCAGGCGACGCTCTTCTTCAAGCCAGGGGACACGATCCAGACCCACATCTTTGACAACCGATCTATGGGGGCTCTGGAAGCGGTGGTGAAAGACCTCACCACTGGGCAATCCGGCTTCATGATTGCTTCTGCTCAGAACGGGTTCATGAACACCAACATTGGAACCTGCAAGGGCACTCCCTACAGCTTCCAGCCGGAGTACAGCTCAGCCTCCTACCAGAACACCGTGCCGTGGGCGGCGCTGGCGACCGACATCAGCACCACCTTCGAGATTGGACACTTCACCCCCTGCAGCTCGCTGCTCAACCCCGTGAACGGCACGACCGAGTTCGGTGAGTGCGCAGGACCGTACGAGAGCAGCACGGTACCAGACGGGACCGACGTGCCAGGGACCACGACACCGATTGAGGCCAGTCCCAACGGGGATGGGCCCTGCTTCGCGGCGGGTGACACCCATGGTGGTGCGGCCTCCGGCGGTGAGACCACCGCGCCCAACGAGGTCACGGGCTGCACCAACACCAATGACGGCGGAGACCTGGACTACGACGGGACTCCGTACTGGCAGGACTGGTCCAACAGCCTCAAGCCGGACCGTCATCCCAGCTCGATGGTCATTCAGCCGCCGACCTTCATGGCGGGTGGGCAGGCGACCGGATACCAGGATGTCCAGTTCGAGACCGACAACCCAGCCTCCGACTACCGCTGCGACATCACGACCGGCAGCGGATGCACGGTTCCCCCGCCGGGACCGGGCAACTTCTACCCGTACTGGACCCAGGTCCAGACCGGCCACATGGCCTGTGATTGGGAATTCGGCAACATGACCAATGGCAACACCTTTGGCAAGGCCGACCAATACGGGACCGCGGGCAATTCGGGCAACGGATACAACGGGACCCAGGCCAGCAATCCCATGCCGCTGGCAAGCAACGGTTGCGTGATGTCCTGAACCCGGCGGCGACGGAACCGGGGCGGCTCTGCCGCCCCGGATCCACTCTCCTCGCCTGGCCGTGGTGGCTATGCGGTGGTGGCACTTCGCCCCATATTGGCCCTGATGGACTTGACGGGAGCCTCGGCACGCGGGGCCGGAACAGCCCGATTTCTGCATTCGAGGCGCGGCCGGGATGCAGCCGAGCGTGCCATCAGGGCCGCCTACCCCGCACCGCAGTAATAGTCCCGGCCCGTTAGGTGCACCATGATGGCCGGCGCGGGGGGCGCTCCTCATGGTGGCGGCGGAGCCACTCCCGCTGTCTTCGTCAAATCGCATCCGCGATCAGCAATCGCGTTCTTTTGTTGGCAGTTGGGGAGGGGCGCAGGCGGGAACCACCGCCGCGTCAGGGGGTGCTGCCCCGGCTGCGGGGAAGGTACTCCGCGCGTTAGGGGGCTGCCCATCGCGCCGGATTGTTCAAGAACCAAGAGGCCCAGCGCCGCTTGGTGCCTGCGCACCTGAGTCGCATCAACCTCGTGCCGGAGCCAGCTTCAACCGGCACGACATCCCCATCGGGGACAGGAAGGACTGCCGTCGCAGGCTAGGCATCCCGCCTGGTCAGAAGGGATCATCGCCGCCGACCGCAGGAGTCCACGCTCATTTCTTCGAGTTGTCGGTCGCGCCCTGGTTCTCGATGGTGCTCTGCGACCCGCAGTCCTACCCGCAGCTGCCCTGCACTCCGATGTACAACCACAGATCTCTGCCGGGTTCTCTGGTTGCGCTCGCAGGCTGCTGGCGAGGTCGCCTCGCCGTGCGGAGTGTTCAAGCCAGTGGGCGGATTCTTCCACGGGATATCCGGGCTCGCCTTTTTGCCAACTGGCCAACCTGTAGCCGCTGAGGTTCGGGGACGACAACCGGCGCCCACCGGACCCTCCGCAAAAGCCCAGCCGACAAGCTTTGCGCGGAAGCGACCTCGGCTTGGGGTCCGCCTCCTCGGGAAACACCTGAGACCCTGCCTTTGCAGCCCGGCGCTTGACATATTTCCCTGGAATTTGTAGGCTGACGCCGTTCGCCGCTTGAGGCGTTCAGCGAGGGAGACGAAGGGATCGGCAAGGGGAGGCTGGCTCCGGCCGGGTTGGCGGGGCAGCGTACCCGTCGCTGGATTGTGGCGTGGGGCCACCGGCGGCGGGGACACAGGACCGCCGTGGCCGGTCCCAACCTCCCTGGATCCGGTGCAGGAGGGAGGCTTGTGGCTACAGATACCGGATCGGAAACAGCCCCGAAGATTGAGGTCAACGGCAGGTCCTCGTGGCCCGTGGCGCCCGCTCGAACCAGGGGGCGCCGGGCTCGGGTCCTGCGCCGTCTGGAGATGGCGCTGGCCGGCCTGATCCTGGTGGCTGTCGTGCTGGGGCTGGTGTTCCTGGTGCGCAATGTCTTCATCCTGGCTCCCGCCAGCTTCCCCGCCGTGGTCCAGCCCAGCGCCATCTCTGATCTCCAATTCGTGACCTCCGGCCAGCTGGCCGCGGTGGATGTGTATCCCGGCGAACACGTCCGCCAGGGGCAGGTGCTGGCGACCCAGGACACCACCCTGCTCAAGCTGCGGCTCAGCTACGACCAGGCGACCCTGGCGGCGGACCAGGCGACACTGAACGCGATACCGGGAGCGGTGAACGCCCAGCATCAGGGGCTCAGCCTGGACGTGACCCTGGCTCAGGAGGAGCTGAATGGAGCCGAGGCCCAGCTGGCGGCAGCCACCACTCCCCAGGCGCAGGCCGCGGCCAGCGCGGCCGTGGCGGCCGCCCAGACCAAGGTGGCGCTGGCTGAGAACGCGCTCCTGAACGGCACCGGCACCAGCACCAGCACCGCTCTCAGCGCAGCCCAGGCGGCGGTGGCGCGGGATGAGGCCGCGGTCGCGGCGGATCAGGTGGCGCTGCAGGAGGCGACCCTCACAGCACCATCCGCCGGGGTCATCGCCGCGGTGGGCGGGACCGCGGGCGAGATTGCGGGACCATCGGGGGTGACGGCCCCAGCCCCCGTCGGATCGCAGGTGCCCACTCCCGCGGGATTCAGCCTGTTCCCCCCAGCCCCGCAGGCGCCCACCGTCGGCAGCCAGGCTTCCAGCCAGCCCATGATCGTCTTCTACCCGGCGACATCCTGGGAGGCGGTTGCCGTGGTGCCGCAGTCTGAGATCTTCTCCGTCCGCGAGGGGGAGGCGGCCCGGGTGACGGTGGACGGACGCTCGACGTCACTGACAGGACGGGTGGAGCGGGTGGAATCCGCTCCCATCTACGCCAACGGCGCCGCCAGCTACGACGTGGTGGTCCGCCTCGACCGAACCCTGGGATCTGGGCTTCTCGGGATGTCCGCGAACGTCACCCTGGGGTCTCGACCGTGACCTGCAGGCCGGTGGGGACGCCAGTCGAATCACGATGAGCAACCTGCAGGCGGTTGAGCAGAGCTGTCGCCAGGGCCGGATTCTCGGGGCGGCAGTGGGGGCAGCGGCGGCCCGGCCGGGGGACATTGACCCAGAAGCCGTCGACGTCTCGGGAGGTGAGCTCGATGCAGTGGAGCAGCTGCTCCAGGAAGACCTCGGCACCGGTCGGATTGGTGCTCACCCCCGCAGTGACCATGACCTGGGGGTTGGCGGCACGGGCTCGGCCGGCAACCTCCTTGACGAAGCTGGCGTAGGCCTCCGGCCTTCGCTCGAGTCGCTGAGACTGGATGTGGAAGAGGGTGACCGCGGGGGCCATGCGCTCGATCAGGCCGGAGTCCAGATACGCCCTCTCGGCCGATCCCGCTTGGGGCAACAGCCCCTGGGCCAGGGTGAGCGAGGGCGCGGCCCCCAGCGCGACCGACCCATCGCGCACAAGGAGTGCTGCTCGGCCAACGAAGTCCCAGGGGGTGGCGCGCTCCCTGCGCGGGGTCAGGTCCCAGCCCTCCTGGTCGTAGAGGATGAGGGTTGGCTGGGTGTACCCTGCCAGACTCTCCAGGGTGGAGCCGACGTCGCCAAAGCTGGCACAGTTGAAGGTGGGCAGGCATCTGGCCTCGTTCCAGGCCTCTGTTGCCGGCGGGGGCCCGCCCAGCACCAGCCAGGTGACCTCCGGAACCGAGCCGGGGTTGAACCCGAGTTCGGTCGTCAGTCGAAGAGCGCGGCTGGTGAGCATCAGCAGCGGCGGCAGCAGGCCGGCCACCGCTCCCGCCGCTCGAGCCTCGATGGTTTGCCGATCCTGGGGCTCAGTGAATGGTGGCGTCAAGAGAACGGCGCTCGGTCTGACTGGGCATGATCGCACCGTATCACCTCGCGCTGGTGGCCGCCATCCTGCTGGCGGCGTTCGTGTGGATCTTCTGGTCGGTGCGCCGCCACCCCAGTCTGGACGGTGGGGACGGACTGGGGCTGGTCGTCATCCCGCCCCCGGAGCCGGTGCGCCTGCACCGCATCTTCTGGTTTCTCGGCGTCCTGACGATCTACGCCGTCATAATCGTGGCGCTCCGCACCGGACTGGCTTCCTTCTACTCGTCCCTCGTACTTCGTGTCGCAGTCTGGGTGCTTCCCTCCCCGACCGTGGTAGCGCCCTACGCAAACCACCTGGAGACCGGGCTGCGGCTGATGATCGCCGCCGCCATTGCAGTCCTGGGCCTGGTGCTGCGCGGCACGCCGGCCAGGAAGTTGGCGGTGGCTCTGCACGCCTTCGTCTATCTGGGCATGGCGGCGCTGCTGGACAGCTTGGTCGTTGTCCTTTCGGCCGAGACCCGGCTGCCCATCGCCTACGTCGGGCTGGAGGGCATCCTGCTCAACCTGCTGCTGTGGGCGACCGTCATGCTGCGGGTGTTCTTCACGACCTTCTATCTGCCCAGACCGAGCCAGGTCCCGGTGGTGCGCCGCGTCTACGGTCCGCTGACCGCCCAGGCGACCCTGCTGGCACTGGCGGTGGTGGCGCTCCTGGTGATCCTGACCGCGGTCATCGTGAAGCTGGGCAACCTCGGGCACGGGCTATACATCTTCCTCGGGTTCATGACCTACGCCCTGATCTGGACCTTCTTCATCCTCTTCCTGCGCGTCTTCAACTGGTTTCACCGCAAGCCTCCAATTGGAGGCTCCACCCCGCCCATCCACGTGATCATGTGCGCCTACAACGAGTCCCCGGGCATCCTGGACACCCTGCACTCGATCGACCGTGCCGCCCAGCGCTACCGGGGCGTGGTCCAGGTCACCCTTGCCGACGACGGCTCCGAGGATGACACGGTGGCCATCTCCAGGCGGGCCATGACCGACTTCAAGGCGGCCAAAGGAGAGATCATCGCCTGCGCCCACGGCGGCAAGTCGGCCGCTCTCAACGCCGCACTGGATCGGGTTAAGGGCCCGATTGCGGTGCGGATAGATGCCGATGTGGTGATCAGCGAGAACGCCTTTGTCTGCCTCCCCAGGTGGTTCGATGACCCATCGGTGGGAAATGTCGGAGGCTCAACCTTTCCCCGCATGGGACGTTCCTGGATTCACCGGATGCGCCTGATCGAATGTCTCTATGGGTACTTGTTCGTCAGGCCCGGCCTGATGGCGATCGACGCGCTCCCCTGTGTTCCAGGTACTTTTCAGGCGTTTCGCCCCGAACCGGTGCGGGCGGTCGGAGGGATGGTGATCGGCATGAACGGCGAGGATGCCGACCTCACCATGCAGATCGGCAGGCTCGGCTACAGGGCCGTGCTCGACCGGGATATCGTGATCCATGAGGACGTTCCCACCGACCTGCACGGGTATCGCGAGCAGCGGCTGCGCTGGTATCGCTCCGGAGCCCATCTCTTCGCCCGCCACGGTCCGTTTCAGGGACAGTCCGCGGGTCCCAGGGTCTGGCTCTCCACGGTCAGGGCTGCCGTCTTTCGTTTCATGATGATGGTCCGGCCGATCGTGTACCTGTACGCCCTGGTCTGGGCCATAGAGCAACCATCCGGCAGTCGCAACATCTGGTACGTGTTCGTCCTCTTCGGATCCGCGGTCACGCCGATGCTGGTCTGCACCGCCTACATGGCGGTGCGCCACGGATACGCCCGCTACCTGCCCTGGTTTTTGCTCTGGTACCCGACCTATGTGCTGATCCGCCGGGCCGTGATGATCGAGAGCTTTCTCACCCTGCCCACGCGCCCGGTGGTGGTGCCGCGGCTCAGCTGGACCGCTCGGCGGGCGGTGGAGATGGGGCCGGATGCGGCTGTCTGAGAAGGCCCCCGCAAGAGCTGTGCCAAAGGCTGTGGCGGCGGCCATTGGCGCCTGGCTCTGCGGGCGAAGGCTGGGGGTCCTGGCCGTCGGGCTGGGGCTCGCGACCGCCCTGGCGGCCGCTGGTTGCGGCACCGTGCGGCCCCGGCCCCATCCTCAGATCTCACCCTCCGCCAGCTCCAGCCCATCGGCGTCCCCGCCCCCAACCATGGCGGAGCAGCCCACCTGGTTGCTGACCGCCCAGGCCATCCGCGAGATGCAGGGCTTTGCGCCGGTGACCACCACCCTGGGCGCGGCCACGGTCTTCGAGCTGGTAGGTAGCTCCGGCAACCTGTACCCCGGGCTTCAGGCCACCAAGGTTGTGAGCTTTCGCAGTGAGTCGAGCTTTTCACAGTGGTCCCCGGGCGCCGGTGGTCAGCCCGCGGCCGTGCTCTACGACCCCGAGCACTGGAGCTTCACGCCCCAGGCGGAGCAGCTGAACGTAGCCCTGTACGCTTCTCGTTTCGTGGCGCTGGCGCGGTCTCGGTCCGAGACCCCCATACTCGCCCCCGGTTTGGACCTGGTCGAGGCGCTGGGCTCGGGTGGGGAGCCCCTGGCGGATCGGTATCTCAGCCTGGGGATCCCACGGGAGATGGCCCGGGCGCTGGCCGGTGGTTCAGGCGTACTGGAGATCCAGGCTCAATCCGAGGAGCGCTCGGCCGCTGCCTACCGGGACCTGGTCGCGGGCGCGGTTGCCCAGGTGCGGGCGTCGGGTTCCGCGGTGGAGATCCTCGCGGGCCTGAGCACGAACCCCTCGGGCGGGCCGGTGACCGAGCAGGAATTGGAGGCCGACGTGAGGGCCACCGACAGCCTGGTCTCCGGGTACTGGTTGAACGTCCCGGACCCGGGAGCCAGCTGTCCCAGCTGCGGCGCCGCCAACCCGGGGCTGGGAGCGGCTCTGCTGCAGGCGATTGGATGAGAGTGGAACGTGGAGTGGAAGGTGGCCGGGGATGCCCGACGGCAGGCGCCCCGACCAGAATGGCAGGAGTGAGAAATGTCACTGGTGACCCTGGTGTGCGGGAGCGCCTGCTCCGATACCGTGCTCCGGCTGGCCAAGGAGCTCGGCTACGCGACCCGGCCAGCGGATGACCCGCAGCCCATCGACCTGGAGGCGACTCCGGACCTCATCCTGATGGTGCAGAACCGTGAGGGGGTCGAACGGGTGGTGGAGCTGGACCAGCGCGGCGTGCGCTACTGGCTGCTGTTCGTGGGGGCGATACCACGCGAGTGGGATGCCGCGGTGCCGCGGCGGCCCCATGCGTGGGTGGCCGCGCTCGACCACTCGAACGGTGAGTACCTGCACCGGCTCCTGGACGATTGGAAGGAGCGCGCGGTGCCGCGCGTCGACTGCTTTCATTTCAGTTATCGAGAGGGCGTGCCCGCGGGAGCGGACTGGGTGGTGGACACCCGCTGCCTGGACAGTCCGCACTGGGTCAAAGAACTTCGCTCCCAGGAGGGCGGGGACGCCGACGTTGCGGCCTACGTCACCGGCCAGCCCGCGGCCCGGATTCTGCTCGATCACTTCGAGTCGATGATCGTGCAGCTGATGCCCCACTACGTCGCCCAGAGGCGGACCGTGCTCCGGGTCGGCGTCGGGTGTACCGGAGGGAAGCATCGCTCGCAGGCCATCACCGACGCCCTGGTCAGCAGAATCAATCGGTCGGGCGTGGCCACGGCCCGGCGGCTTCTCCATGAGCCGGTCACCCTGCCGCGCGAGGCGGTGGCCTACCTGCGTCCGCCGGGAGCTGCGCCCACCATGGAGGTCGAGGGTAGTTTGGTGCCGACCCGCAGGTCAAAGCCGGAGCGGCCGCGGCTAACCGTCGGCGCTTCGGCCCAGTCCCAGCGCTGACGCGCTTGCTGCCAGCGCGTCGAGGTGGGCTTCTATTGACCTCAGGCCCGCGCCCATCGGGTTGATGTAAACATGGCTTGCTCCAGCCTCTTGCCAGGCGGCAACCTCGGCAGCAACCGCCGTTGGGCCTTGGCTGCCGAAGCTGACCCCGCCTTCCATCCCGATGGCTCCGCTGGAGCGGCCCACACTGTGCGCACCCGCCGCGACCTGGGCCATTGCCTGCTCGAGACGCGGTCCCGGCGGGACCTGGGGGAACCAGCCGTCAGCTAGGCGACCGGCGCGAAAAAGGGCGGGCTCGGCCTGAGCTCCGAACCAAATCGGGATCGGCCGCTGCCGGGGCAGTGGCGCCAGGCCGGCCCCGGTGATGACCTCATGCGTGGATCGATGGGTGACCGACTCCTGAGTCCAGAGCTTGCGCAGCACCTCGACCTGCTCGGCGAGCCTGCCTCCTCGGCCCTCGAAGGGTGCGCCGAGGGCCTCTTACTCGACCCGATTCCAACCCAGCCCCACGCCCAGACGCAGCCTTCCCCGGCTCAGAATGTCCACCTCCGCCGCCTGTTTCGCAACCAGAGCGGTCTGGCGCTGGGGCAGGATGATGATCCCGGTCACCAGTTCCAAGGAGCAGATGGCAGCGGGTACCCTAACAGCACTAGGGGCTCGTGAAAGGTGGAGTGGATGTCGTAGTTGCCCCGCCAGCCTCGATGCACCACCGGGTCGGGTCCGAGAACGCGGTCGTAGGCCAGCAAATGGTCGTATCCGAGTTCCTCCACCTGGAGCGCGTACGTCCTCACGGCGTCCGCGTCGGCACCGATGTCTGTTTGTGGAAACACCCCTCCAACCTTCATCCCGCTTGGTCTACCACACCTAGCGCCGGCCGGGTCCGGCCGCGGCCCGCGGATCGACCACCTCGCAACTCGCCTCGGCCCTCAGTCGCCGCGGCCGTTGGGGCAGCCCGGACCGGACCGCTGCTAGCATCTGGCTGAGATGGGCCAAGTGTTGGAGTCGCTCGCACGCTGACGCAGTCCCGGCCCCGGCCCGGGCGGCTTCTTGCCGGGATGCGCATCGGCGTCGTCGCTCCGAGCGGCGCCACCCTGGAGGAATCCGAGGTCTCCCGCGGCCGGAAGACCCTTGAGCGGATGGGGTTTGAGGTCGAGCTCGCCCCTCACGCCCTGGACCGGTATGGTCATCTGTCCGGGCTGGACAGGGACCGGGCCGACGATCTGCTGGGCATGTTGGAGCGCAGCGACATAGCGGCGGTGATTTGCCTTCGTGGAGGAGCCGGCGCCATGCGGACCGCGCTGGCCCTGGATCCCGTGCGTCTGGAGCGGCTGAGGGGCGACCGGCCCAAGGTGTTCATCGGGTACTCCGACATCACTGTGCTCCATCAGGTGGTGGCCAGGACCCTCGGTTGGGTCACCTTCTACGGGCCGATGCTGGCCTCGCTGGCGCGACCGTCGCAGTACACCTTGGGGGCGTTCGAGCGCGCCGTGACCGGTCTTAAGGGCTTCGACGTCGCCCCCGATCCCGATGATCCCTACGTGGAGACCATAACCCCGGGAATCGCGGAGGGGGAGCTTGTGGGAGGTTGCCTCACCCTGCTGGCCGGCCTGGCCGGAACCCCCTGGCAGCCGGAGCTGAGCGGTCGGGTTCTGTTCTTCGAGGACGTGGATGAGGAACCCTATGCGATTGAGAGGTACCTGGGGCAGCTGGTGGCGGCGGGGGCGCTGCGCAGGTGTGCCGGGATAGTGGTCGGCGAGCACGCCAACTGTGAGCCGAAACGCCCCGGACCGACCCTCGGACTGGAGCAGGTGCTGCGGGACATGCTCAAGCCCCTCGGGATTCCCGTCATCTACCACCTGCCGATAGGGCATGGCAGGCACCTGGCCACCCTGCCCATGGGCGTGGCGACCCGCCTTGACGCCGACGCGGGCATCCTCACAGTGCTGGACAGTGGTGTGATTTGAGGGGGATCGCACCAGAAGAGGCTGGGATCCCTGGTCACCCGAGCGCGGCTTCCCTAAAACGAGCTGCTGACCTCGTTGCCACCCCCTTTTACCTGACCAACTTGGCGGAGCTGGACCAAAGAGTCCGGGCCGTGAGAGAGGGCTTCCCGGACCCCTGGATGGTCCAGTACTCGCTGAAGGCAAACCCCCTTCCCGAGCTGGTCCGGCGCATAGGGGCTCACGGGGTCGGGGCCAATGTCGTCTCCCGCGGGGAGTGGGCGGCCGCCACCAAGGCGGGCATACCCAACACGCGCATATCGTTTGAGGGGATTGGCAAGACCGACGCCGAGCTCCGCTTGGCGGTCGAGTCCGCGCTTCAGGGCGCGCCTCTGCTCTGGCTCACGGTCGAGTCGGCCGATGAATTCCTCGCGCTGGCGGAGATCTCTGCCGCGGTGAACCCGGGCGAAGAGCGGTTGGATGTGCTCTTGCGGTTGAACCCGCACGTCCACCCGGAGACCCGCGCGGAGTTCCAGGTGGGTTCTGGGGAGAGCAAGTTCGGTCTGGCGGAGGCGGAGGTGCGGGAACTCTTCCTCGGCCAACTGGCCAAGCCCTCAGCCCTGCGAATACGGGGGATCCACGTCCACGTCGGTTCGCAGCTGACGGCGACCGGAGCCTGGGTCGAGGGCGGTGTCAGGGCCTGTCGCCTTCTTCACGAACTGCGCTCTCAGAGCGAGGACCTCGACACCATCGACTTCGGGGGCGGGTTCCCGGGCGGCGAGGGCCCCCCTCCCGGCGATTTCGAACGCTCGCTTGAGGAAGAGCTCGCCAAGTCTGGGCTATCTCTGCCGCCGCGGGCGGCGGTGGAGCCCGGGCGCAATCTGGTGGCCTCCGCAGGATGGCTGGTGACCAGGGTCCTCCACGTGAGGCAGCGAGGGCAGATGCCGCTGGTGGTGGTGGACGCCAGCATGTCGGAGCTGATACGCCCGGCACTATACCGGGCTCGCCATCAGATCCGGGCGGTGCGACCCGGCTCCCGACCCACACCGACGCTGGTCGGGGGCGCTGTCTGCGAGAGCACCGACAGTTTCGGGGTCCACGATCTGCCGGCGCTGAGGAGGGGAGATCTGCTGGTGATCGCCACCACCGGTGCGTACGGTTCCTCGATGTTCTCCGGCTACAACGGCCGTCCGCGCCCCGCGGAGGTGCTGCTCCATCCCGACCAGGGCCTGACCGTGGCCAGAGAGGCCGAGCCCTTCAGCCCCTGAACCACGGTGCAGCGGCGGTCGGGCTGCCCTGGGGACTCGACTGCGCCACCACAGTGTCCCTTCCGAAGAGCCGCGCCCAAAGGCCTTGCCGGCCTGGGCCTCCCCTTCGGCAGTTCGCGCGAGCCGTGACTGTCTGCGGCTATTGTCGGTACACCATGACCAGCAGCAGGACCGCTTTAAAGGATTGCGCGGGTGGCTGGGAGAACCGGCCCACGGTGGCTGGCACCCGGGCTCCCGTCGCAGGTGCACTGCGCTGGAGGAGCACAGCTGACGCCCGCGGTGCAATCTGGCCCGGTCCGGCATCCACTACGGCAGCCGCCATGGCCGCAGCGGATCGACCCAGGTCCGCCTGGCCTCCGAGCGCGGGTGAACACGAGCTTTGAGGGATAGAGCACCCCGGCCCGATGGAAAGCCGTCGCCCGGAGGCCGGGTGTCGGCGTACGCGGCCTTCGAGGTGGGCGCGTTCCGCTCGATCTGGCTCGCGGTCCTGAGCGGCAACTCCGGTCGCTTCGCCGTCATTCTGGTGGCCGGATGGGAGGCCTACCGCCTGGGGCATGGGTCATCGCTCTGGCCCAGCCTGGTCAGCATGCTCCTCCTGGTGCCCTCCATGTTCTTCGGCCTCTTTGCCGGCGGGGTGGCTGATCGGCGCAACCGGGCCCTCATGGCCGCTGCCGGTGAGCTAGTCAACGCCGCGGGATGCGCCGTGGGGGCGGCCCTGGTGCTGGCTGGGCACCTGAACCTGGTCACGCTCCTGCTGCTGACTGCGGTCGTGGGCATCGGCAACTCGGTGCAGGGTCCCGCTTGGCAGGCCATGATTCCGGCCCTGGTCGGGGAGAGGCGGCTGCTCAACGCCAGCATGGCGGCCAGAATCGCCCAGCAGGGAGCCGAGCTCACGGGACCGGCGCTGGGCACGGTGGTGCTGACGCTGGCCGGTCCCGGAGCGGCCTTCGCGGCCTGCTCGGCCTTCTACACGATCGCCATGGCGCTGCTGTGGCGTCTTCGCTCGGTTGTGGCCCCGCCACCCAGGGCGAAGGTTCGAGCCTCTGTCATGGCCCCGATTCGGGCGGGGATGGCCTACGTGCGCAATGAGCAGCCCCTGGGCACGCTGCTCTTGTGGGTTGGACTGCACTGCAGCCTGACCATGGCGAGCATCGGCATCCTGCCCGCGGTCGCCATCGCCAACCTCAAGGGGAACTCGGCAGCCTATGGCCTGCTGCTCACGGCATTCGGCTTTGGATCGGTGTTCGGTCCGATGCTGCTCATGGGACTGGGGACCAGGGCACCGCTGGTCACCACCCTGGTCGTCGCCGGCGTCCTGAGCGGCCTCCCCCTGATCACGCTCGGGCTGGTGCACGTGACCGCGGTGGCGCTGGTGTCCGCAGCCCTGGCCGGCGGCGCCCAGGCCGTTTTCATGGGGGCCATCTACTCTGCCAACCAGAGCCGCACGGTCGACTCGATGCGAGGGAGGGTCGCCAGCGTCCAGCTCTCGCTGACCACCGGCGCGATGGGCCTGGCGAGCGTCGGCTGGGGTGCCCTGGTGGCGCTGGTTGCGCCCGGATTGGTGCTGGCCGTACCGGGCGGGATCTTCGTCGCCGCCTGTGTTCCCTTCGCCTTGCGCCGACGCCGAATTGGGGCTGCCCTGGCCCGTCGATCAGGTGGACACGGGAGCGAGGCCTCACCCGGCTCCGGGCCGGACTGGTCTGGGGCGGATGTTGCTCTCAACGCTCTGGCGGTCCATGGCGATGAGGCTGGGTGAGGAGCGGCCGTGCCGATGCCGATGCCCGGCATGTCCCCGGAGCCGTATGTCGGGGCCGCCATCTGGGTTTTGCTGACGGTCGCTGCGGTGGGCGCCGTGGCGCTGCTGGTGCGAAAATTCATCGGTCTGACGCGACCGCCCCGGTCGCCTCAGGACCAGGAGGCTGGGCCTGGAGCTGTGACCGCCGATCAGGACGATGTCCCGGGCGGGTCCCAGGACTAGTTGCGCACCCTGCCTGCTGAGTGCCCCGCCGGGTCTGCCGTGGCTCCGCCGATGTTCACGAGCATGGTCCGCGCCTCCACCCGCTCAGCAGGCGCCGGCAGGGTGCCATTCCCAAACCACCGCACTGCGGTGTGGGGATGGATGCCTCGCGGCGCGCCCATCCGGTCAGCTTCACGCTCTGCACCAAAGAACATACGTGGGGATCCCGGTGGGGCGCTGAGCCTGACCAGTTCCGCTACCCTCACCTGATGGAATTCTCATTCCCGCCCCGGGCGGGCCTTGGGACTTGAGCATGGCTGTCGACTTCGACCACTACGGAAGGCTGGAGTTGGAGCGCAGACAAGGTGTCAAATGGCACCGTGACGGTGGCCGGGCCCTGCCTGCCTGGATAGCCGATATGGACTTCCCCATAGCCAGGGAGATTTCCGCAGCGCTGACGGGTCTAATCGCCTCGGATGACCTGGGCTATCCGGACCCGAGCCTCGATGAGGAGGTGAGGACGACCTTCGCCGCCCGCCAGCGGGCGCGCTACGGCCTGGAGGTAGACCCTGGGAGGGTGGCCGTCGTCTCGGACGTGGTGCAGGCCATCCACCTTGTCATCATGACCCTGACCGCTCCGGGGGACGGTGTTGTCTTTCTCACTCCCGCGTACCCGCCTTTCTTCTCCGCGGTCGAGGCCACCGGCAGGCGGACTGTCACCTGCGATCTCATGCCCGCCCAGGATCGCTACGAGATCGACTTTGCCAAACTCCGACAGCTGGTGGCCCGGGACCGGCCCCGCCTCCTCCTCCTCTGCAACCCGCACAATCCGACCGGACGCAGCTTCAGTCGGGCGGAGCTCATGGGGATCGCCGAAATCGCGGCCGAGCACGAGATGCTGGTCCTCAGCGATGAGATCCATGCCGACCTCACCCTGCCCGGGGCCGCTCACACGGCCTACGGCTCGGTGGGCGCGGAGGCCGCGAGCCGGGCGATAACCGTGTCGTCGGCGAGCAAGGCCTTCAATCTCGCCGGTCTGCGCTGTGCGGTTGCCGCCTTCGGCTCCCAGGATCTCTGGGATCAGTTCGATAGATTCCCGGCCCATGCCAGGGGCAGCGCCTCAGCGCCGGGGATGCTGGCGGCCGTGACCGCATGGCGGCATGGGGACCCCTGGCTGAACGCTCTGCTCCAGGTGCTGGCCCGCAATCGGGAATTTCTCGAGGAATTTCTCGGGAGTCGTGCCGAGGGCGTGGTCATGCGTCGACCGCAAGCCACCTACCTGGCCTGGTTGGACCTGCGTGCCCTGGGCACCGGCGCGGACCCCGCCGCGTGGCTCCTGGAGCGGGCGGGGGTCGCCCTCTCACCGGGACCGACCTTCGGGGAGGCGGGCACCGGCCATGCCCGCCTGAATTTTGCCACCTCGATGCCGGTCCTCAGGGAGCTGCTGGAACGGGTGGTCGCAGCGCTGCCGCCTCGCGATTAGCGGAATCGGCGACCGCCAGTCTCGGCGACCCGCCCCCCGCCTTTGGCTGAGAAGCTTGGCTGCCAAAGGTGTTGGCCGGGGGCGAGCCCTCGGTCCAGGTGGCCCGCTCCGCCCCGGTATTACGCAGCTTTGCGTAGCCGCCGTACGCCCCCTGGCGGATGCTATTCGCCCCGATCGGCAGTAGGCTTGGGAAATGCTTGAGGGAAGGCTGGGGCCCAGTGGGCGGGCCGAAGACCTATGGTGGGCGGGCTCGCCCCGATGCTTCGTTCGCGCCGTCGGCGGTCCCGCGGTGCTCGGGGCGGCAACCCTCGGCGCCACACTCGGGATGTCCAGGTGGGAACAGGGGGTGGGGTCGGTCGGACCTCTGGGTGCGGCGCTGGTGGTGGTCGCCTTCCTCAGCCTGGTGGCGCGGCTGCGGTGGCCCCTGGTTGTCTTCGGCATCTGCGTGGGGGCAGCCTGCGTCTATCTCGCGACGGGCCACCCACCCGGGCCGATCTTTCTCGCCCCTTTCTGGGCGATCCTGGTCGTCATCTCCAGCACGGCCTCCTGGAGGATCTGGCTGGGAGCTGATGTCCTGGGTGGTTTGGCCCTGGCGATGGCTCACGGCACCGCCGCCCGCGACCTCCCGGAGGACGGCGTATTCCTGGGAATCTGGCTGCTGGTGACCGCGGCCCTCGGCCTGGGCATCGGCGTCAGACGGCGCATTCGCATGGAGGTCGCCGCCAGGGCCCGCTGGGCCGAGTTGAGCCGCACCCAGGAGGAGGGAAGGCTCATGGCCGAGGAGCGGCTCAGGATCGCTCGCGAGGTTCACGATGTGGTCGGCCACAGCCTGGCCGTGATCTCGCTCCAAGCCGGGGTGGCCGAGCACCTGCTCGAGAGCAGGCCCGAGGAGGTGCGCAAGGCGGTCTCTGCCATCCGCCGGGTGAGCCGGCAGGCCCTGGGTGAGCTCAGGGTCGAGCTCGCCTCGCTGCGGGACGGCTCCATGGCCGAGGGGACCGCCCCGACCCCCGGGTTTGGCGAAATCGAGGGCCTGGTGGCGGGAATGCGCGATGCCGGGTTGGTTGTGGAAGTCGCCATCGAGGGAGACCTCCGCCTTTTACCCGTCGCGGTCGGCACTGCCACGTATCGGATCGTCCAGGAAGCCCTGACCAACATCGCTCGCCACGTCGGCGCGGGGACGCTTGTCGGCGTGGGGATACGCCGCCGTTCGGGGATCCTGGAGGTCGAGGTCATCGACGGCGGTTCGACGGCGGCACCCGCGGGCCCAATCAGAGAGGGTCATGGGATATCCGGTATGAGGGAGCGCGTGGCCGCCCTGGGGGGGCGGTTCGAGGTGTCCAGATCGGGGAGGGGGGTGCGGGTGCTGGCCCGGTTGCCCATTCCCGCCGGATGAGCCTGCGCATAGTCCTGGCCGACGATCAGCCGCTGGTCAGGGTGGGACTGCGTGCTCTGGCTGAGTCCGAGGGCGACATCGAGGTTGTTGCCGAGGCGGCGAACGGGCAGGAGTTGCTGGCGGCGGTGCGCGAGACCCTGCCCGATGTGGCGGTGGTCGACATCCGCATGCCGGTTCTCGATGGGCTCGAGGCTACCCGCCAGCTTGCGGCCGATCCAGCTCTCGCCGGGACCAGGGTGCTGATCCTGACCACATTCCAGATAGACGAGTACGTGTTCGCCGCCCTGAGGGCCGGGGCCAGCGGTTTCATGCTCAAGGACGAGGAGCCGGGTGAGCTTCTGAGAGCCATCCGCGTGATTGCCGCGGGCGACTCGCTGCTCTCCCCGGCCATCACCAGGACGCTTGTGGAAACCTTCTCCGCCAGGCCCGCCGCGGTCACCCCGAACGTGGCCCTGCTGGGGGCGTTGACCGAGCGCGAGCGCGAGGTGGTGGCGCTTGTCGGTCTCGGGCTCAACAACTATGAGATAGCTGATCGCCTCAGCATGAGCCCGGCCACGGCCAGGACCCATGTCTCGAGGGCGATGAGCAAGCTCTCCGCCCGCGATCGGGCCCAGCTGGTGGTCTTCGCCTACGAGACGGGGCTGGTTGCCCCCGGCCGCCAGCCCTCCTGAAGGGCCATCACTACGTCCGCGGGCGTAGTCCCAAATCACGCTCCCGAGCGGATTCCGTGGCAGCCGGGTGAGCCCCAGGATGGGCTCATGTTGTTCGCGATCACGGAGGTCTGACCATGAACGGAGCCTGGGGCCCTGCGCCATTTCTCTTTGGACTGTGCTGGTTGATCCCGCTGGGGCTTCTGGCCCTTTGGGTTGTGTTTCATCGGAGGGCGCGATGGGGCTCTCCCTGGAGCAACGGCTTGCAGCAACCCTCCAAGGACCACGCCCTGGCGATCCTGCAGGAGCGGTTCGCCAGAGGAGAGATCGATGAGGATGAGTACCTGCGGCGTCGGGCGACCCTCGACAGCATGTGATCTAGCTTCCGTCGGTTCGCCCGGCACCCGGGCGATGGAAAGCAAAGGAGGAGCCCTGCCGGTGGCAGGGCTCCTCTGCTGTTGTGTGTGCTGGCGAGCGAAGCGCCGCCGCTTGATCAGCCGCTGAACGAGTAGTCCTGGGGATACACCTCCGCGAACACCCCCTGGGGGACCAGCCCATGCAGGTTGGCCTTGTACAGCGTCAGCTCGGTGGGGTTGGTGGGGAGCCAGACGTCCGGGAGCTGGGTTGCCAGGTAGTCCTCGTACTTGAACAGTGCGGCGGTCTCCGCGCTCTTGGTGGGAGCGGTGTGGGTCGCCTGGATGTTGGCGTCATTCTGGGTGCTGGAGTAGTAGCCGGCGTTGCTCCCGGCGCCGGGAGCGAAAATCTCTCCCCCGGTCGGGAAGTAGTCGGGCCCATAGACCCACCCGCCGCCCGTTGCCGCGATCTGCCAGTTGCTGCAGGGATGCGATGAGGTGCAGCCGCCGTGAATCGTTGACACCACGTCGGAGAAGGGCTCCGTGGAGAGGTTCAGCGTGATCCCCGCCAGCGCCTTCATTGTCGACTGCATGGCCTCCATCTCGTTGGTGAGCTCGGTGATGCCACTGGCGTACAGGAAGTCCAGATTGAGGGTCTGGTTGGCGGCGATTCCGGCCCCGCACTCACCGCTGCCAGTTCCCGGCTTGGCGCAGTAGGTTGTCCCTCCGGGCTTGACCGTCCAGCCGTGGGAGGTGAGCAGCGACACAGCCCTGCTGGGGTTGTAGGAATACACCTCCCCATTCGACTCCAGGGGGCTCTCGTCGGGGTTTGCGGGCGGATAGGATGGCACTGGGCCATTGGTCACGGCACCCACACCGTGTCCGAATTCCTTGATGTACTGCCGCTGGTTCACCAGGGATTGGAAGGCCTGCCGGAAGTAGAGCTGACGCAGGATTGGGCCCACCGTGGGGTTGGTGAAGTTGTAGCGGGCGAAGTTGAAGCTGAAGAGGTACCAGGGGTTGTACTTGTAGTTCTGCTGCTTCTCCAGGGAGCTGCGCTGATTGAGGTCCTGAACGGGCACGTACCCGATGGTGAGGCTGCCGTTGCTGAGGGCGCTGAACTCCGCGCTGTCGCTGGTGAAGGGGAGCTCCTCGAAGGCTGCGATTCTGGGCTTTGGAGATCCCGAATAGGACTTGTTGGGGACCATCTTCACGAAACCGCTGCTGGTGAACTGGCTGAGCCGGAAGGGTCCGTCGACGACCTTCCACAGCGGGTCCGACGTGTACGAGCCAATCTGCTGGGACTGGCTGTTCAAAAACTGGGCCACGGCCAGAGCGCCGCTGCTGGCCGTGCCCGGGTTGGCGGGGAGATATGAGTTCGCCGGCAGGCCGGCCGAGGCGGGGGCCAGGATCCTGCTCTGGGCGGAGGCGTCGTAGTTGCCCACCGCTGAGGAGGCGGAGAGGCGGTCCCACGAGGCCTGGGGCATCGGGAAGATCTGGCTCAGCTCGTTGTAGGTGAACCAGGTCGGGTTGTAGGAGGCGTTGAGTCGCAGGTTGACCGTGTAGGTACCGCTGGCCGAGTAGCTAACCACGTTCTGCGGAAAGCCCCCGGGCACGGCGGCTCCCCACCCCGGTCCGGGCTCCGTGGAGCTGCCTACAGTCGGCGCATTGGGATCGGTCACCGCGCTCAGGAGGTTCATCCAGAAGATGACATCCCTGGCCGTGATGGGTGTGCCATTGGACCACATCCAGTGCTTGAGGTGGATCGTGACCTCGCTGTTGTTGTTGGAGAAGACCGGCGCGTCCGCCACGCTGAGAGAGGTGTTGAGGACCGGCTCTCCGTTCTGGCCGAACCAGTACAGCGGCAGGTACATGATCAGGGAGAACTGGGCCAGGTTGCTGGTCGTGAAGTAGCTGCCGCTGGCCAGCGGCAGGATGTAGTTGGGTGCTCCCCCGGCCGCCTCCGCGAAGGTGACGGTGCTGCCGCTCGCGTTGGCGGTGGAGGCCCCGCCTCCGCTGGCGCAGGCGGTGACCAGCATGGCTGCCACCACGGCCACGCCCGCAAACTTCAGGTGCGCCAGGGCCTTGAGCGTCTTCATTTTTGTCCCTCCTTGTCGAGTGCCCCTTTCAAGGCTGGATGTTGGATGCGGTCGGTGAAGATCAGGTTTGGGCGGGTGCCCTCCCGGCGGGCGCCATCGAACCCACCACCGGCCCTCCCCTAGTGGGCTGGAATCGTCGCCCCCTTGGCAAGGACGGGAGGGTTCACGCGGACCGTGTCCGGGTACTTGATGCCAGAGCCGGTGTTGAACACGACCACCTCCTCATGCGGTTGGATCCAGCCCGACTTGGCAAGCTGGTCGACTGCGGCGAAACAGGCTGCTCCCTCCGGGCAGATGAACGCGCCCTCGCGTCTTGCCAGACGTTCCTGAGCGGCCAGGATCTCCTGGTCGTCCACCGCCAGCGCCAGCCCGGAGGTGGCGTAGACGGCCCGCAGAATCAGGAAATCCCCCAGGGCCTTGGGGACGGTTATCCCGAAGGCGATGGTGGACGCGTTCTGCCACGGCTCGGACGAGTCCGCGTGCTCTTCGAACGCCCGCACGATGGGGGCGCATCCGCTCGCCTGCACCGCCACCAGGCGCGGGAGCTTGGGCCCCAGCCATCCCATGGCCTGGCACTCGAGCAAAGCCTTGTGGATGCCGATGAGGCCCACTCCGCCCCCGGTCGGATACAGGATGACGTCCGGCACCCGCCAGCCCAGTTGCTCGAAGAGCTCCAGGCCCATGGTCTTCTTCCCCTCCAGGCGGTACGGCTCCTTCAGGGTCGAGGCGTCAGCGTATCCCTGTTCCTGGAGGGCGGCTGCAACCATCGCCCCCGCGTCCCCGATCAGGCCGTCGACGAGATACAGTCGTGCCCCGCTGATGGCACACTCGCCCCGCGGTATCGACGGGGCGTCCTTGGGCATGACGATGAGTGTCTCGATCCCCGCCCGGGCGGCGTAGGTTGCCCAGGCCGCGCCGGCATTTCCGTTGGTGGGCATGGCGACGCGGGAGACTCCGAGCTCCAGGGCCCGGGAGATCCCCACCGCTGCCCCTCTGGCCTTGAAGCTGCCGGTGGGAAGCAACCCCTCATCTTTCATGAGGAGGTTGTCCAGTCCCAGGTCCGCGCCCAGTCGGCGCAGCGGCAGCAGCGGCGTCATGCCCTCACCCAAGGTGACCACGTGTTCCGCGGCCCTGACCGGCAGGATCTCGTGGTAGCGCCACAGGTCCGGAGGCCGAGTGGCGACGTCAGCCTGGACCCAATTCGCGGCCGCGCTGACAAGGTCATACCGAGCCAGCAGAGGTGACCCGCAGGCGCAGGTGCTCTGGACCACGTCGGCCTCGTGGCGCTTTCCGCAGCGGCCACATTCCAGGTGGGTGAGATAGCTGTACTGCAATTTCCGTCCTTTTACCAGGGCTCTCGGCCCGGGCTGATGTTGGCTGGCTGACTCCAAGGCCGCATCCTCTTGCTGCTTCTCCATTGGCTCAATCCTTGGCGCCCGGGTGCCCGTCCTGGGCGTCGGATCCACCATCGCCGCTGCGCAGCTCGTTGAGGTAGTTGTAGATCGTGTAGCGGCTCACCCCCAGGGTTGCCGCAATGGAATCGACGGCCGATCGGATCATGAAGAGCCCGCTCTGGTCGGCGGCTCGCACGACCTCCAGCTTGTGCGCCTTGTGCATCAGCTCGATGGGGATGCCGAGCCGGGCCACTGCCTGCTGGACGACGGCGTCCGCGAGTTCGTCCACACTGCGGGCGAATACCTCTCCATGGTCGAAACCGGGGGCCTCCGGGCCGTTCGGAGCAAGCTCCTCATCTGCCGCCACCGCGTCACCATCCGCGATGGCCCCCCTGCTGGAGCCCAGAGCGGCCATCTCACCCAGCACGCCGCTCAGCGCCAGGTGCAGGTTCAGCATGCTGCTGATGTCCGTGTTGAGGCACAGGCAGGCGTAGGGGCGGTGCTCGGAGTCCCTCAGAAAGATGGTCGAAGACTGGAATGTCCGGTCCCGATGGCGCACTCGGTAACGCAGGATGTCGTCGGTGCGGTGCTCTCTGATGCGGCGCAGCATGAGGTCGGTCATCGGGCCGCCCACCGTGCGCCCGGTCAGGTTGCCCCCCACGGCGACTATGGAGTTGGGCAGGCGGGAGAGGTCGTGGAGCACAACCTCCACCTCCGGGCCCAGCGCGGCCGCCAGAGCCGGGGTGATCGCCCCCAGATGACGCAGGACCGCCTTCGCCTCCGCCGGCCTGTGCGGGGCTCCATCCGGGGCCGCAGCGGCGTCCCCCGCCGCGGCCGGCTGGCTAGTGGCCACCGGATCCCGACCTATCCCGGGGGAACGCAGTGACTACGTGCCATGTGTAGGTCTTCAACACACTGGGGAAACTAACAGCCGGTGCGCGCTCTGTCAATCGCGCTCGGCCCAGACGACAGGCTGACACCGTGAGGTTAATGTTGCAGACGTGGTGAATCAAACCATGCGGCTGGGCCGCATCCTGGGCCTCGAGATCAGCTTCCATTGGAGCCTGATCCTGATCTACTTTCTGATCGCCTGGACCATGGCCACGGCGGTCCTGCCCGCGGCCGCTCCGGGATCGACCACCCTGGCCTACTGGGTCGGCGGGCTGATCGGTGCCGCGGTCTTCTACCTGTGCCTTCTGGCCCATGAGCTCTCGCATGCAGTGGTGGCACGGCGCAAGGGGGTGAGGGTGGCGGGCATCACGCTCTGGCTGTTTGGAGGGGTCACCCAGCTGGATGGCGATCCCCCGAGCGCGGGGTCTCAGGCGCTGATCACGGTGGTGGGGCCACTGACGAGCCTGGTGTTGGGAGGCGTTGGCTTCGGCCTGGCGGCCGCCCTGTCCGCGCTCGGAGCCCCGGCCCTCGTCACCAACCTGGTGACCTGGCTCGCGATCCTCAACCTCATCCTGGGCGTCTTCAACCTGGTGCCCGCATTCCCTCTGGATGGGGGCCGGCTCCTTGGAGCCGGGATCTGGGGCCTCACCGGCTCCAAGCGCAGGGGCACCAGGGGAGCGGTCAGGGTAGGCCGGGTCTTCTCCGCCCTGGTCATCCTGGGGGGCCTCGTGGAGGCGGTTTCGGGGGATCTTCTGAGCGGGGTCTGGCTGGCCTTCATCGGAATGTTCCTCTTCTCCGCGGGAGGAGCAGAGGAGCGCCAGTCCGAGGTGCTCTCAGCCCTGGCCCGGGTTCCGGTCTCAGCCGCCATGGTGGGGCCGGTGCCTTCGGTGCCCGACTGGCTGACGGTGGAGCAGCTGCTGGGAACCGCCACTCAGCACCGCTTCGCCATTTACCACCTCCACGATCCCAACGGCCAGGCGACCGGCTTCGTACGCCTGGCAGACCTCCCCACCCCCGGGACGGCGCGTGGCGGCGAGCGGCTGCGCGACTTCGCCCTTCCCTATTCCGCCTTCGCGGTCGCCAGCCCCACAGAGGATCTGGACACCCTGGTGCGCCGGGCCGGCCCGAGCCTGGATCGCGGCCTGCTGGTCGTCGACGCCGGTCAGCTGGTGGGGATCATCTCCACCGGGGACATCACCCGCGCGGCAGCGTTCAGGAGTGTCGCCCGGCAGCCACTTTGACCAGCCCTCGGGGGGCCCCCCTCTGCTGATGGCGGGAACTGAGTAGGGCGCGGCGCCATGGGGGCGGCGACCGGACCGCCAGGGCAAAACAATCGTAGCCCTGGGCGCGCTTCCCGGCTCCAACCGGAAGCCTCCCGCCGTCCCGGCCCCGGCACTATCCTGGGGCGACCACCGCACGTCATCGTCGTCGGCGGTGGCTCGAGGAGATGAGGAGCACACCCTTGGCACAAGTGGCGATCATCGACGGACACAACGATCTTCCCTGGGCGCACCGCGGCGCAGCCCGCTACGACCTGAACCGGGTGGCCCTGGACAGGCCCCAGCCGCTCTTCCACACAGACATCCCCCGGCTGCTGGAGGGCGGGGTGAAGGGGCAGTTCTGGTCGGTTTACGTCCCCGCGGAGCTGTCCCCCGGCGAGGCCGTGACGGCGACCCTGGAGCAGATCGACTTCGTTCACCGCATGGTGGCGGCCTACCCGGGTTCCCTCGCTTTGGCCACGACCGCCGCGGAGGCCCGGTCCGCCATGGCCAGCGGCCGGATCGCGTCTTTCCTCGGCGCCGAGGGCGGCCACTCCATCGCGGAGTCGCTGGGGGTGCTGCGCAGCTACCACCGCCTGGGCGTCAGGTACATGACCCTGACCCACAATCGCAGCCTGAGCTGGGCTGATTCCGCCACGGACGAGGCTTTGGCGGGAGGGCTCTCCACCTTCGGCGAGGAGGTGGTCCGCGAGATGAACCGCCTCGGCATGCTGGTCGATCTCAGTCACGTCGCCGCCGCAACCGCCAGGGCCTCCCTTGCCATCAGCCAGGCGCCGGTTATCTTCAGCCACTCCTCCTGCCTGGCCCTCTGCGACCACCCCCGCAACGTCCCGGACGACGTGCTGGGCCTGCTGTCGGCCAACGGGGGCATCATCATGATCACGTTTGTGCCCCATTTCGTGTCCGGGGAATACCAGCAGTGGCGAATCGAACGCGACGCCCACCTGGTGGGGCTGGGGATGGATCCAAAGGCCGCAGATGATGCTGAAAGCGCAGCGCTGGCCCGATGGGTCGCGCGGCACCCCGCGCCCGCGGTGACCGTCGCCCAGGTGGCGGACCACGTCGAGCACGCCCGGGAGGTGGCGGGGCTGGACCATATCGGCTTGGGGGGAGACTTCGACGGCAGCCCGGCGTTTCCCCAGGGCCTGGAGGATGTCGCCGGGTATCCTGCCCTGCTGGAGACGCTGAGGGATCGGGGCTGGTCGAGCTCAGACCTTGAGCTTTTGGGATCGGGCAATGTGCTTCGCGTCCTGGGCCAGGCTGAGAGGCGGGCGTCACCGCCGCCGCGCTGATCGGGCCGGGGGCTCGGCTGACACCCGCGGGTTTCTGCTTCGGCTCCGCTCGAGCTGGTCTCAAGCCAGGGGCCACCCATCTGGCTGCTAACCTGCAGGGGCCAGGGTTGTGACCGACGATTGCTTTAGGGAGGCGCTGATGGCTGCAGGTGGTGTTCTTGCGGGACGGGTGGTGGTGGTTACCGGTGCTGGGCACGGCATCGGCCGCGCGATAGCCAGGTTGGCAGCAGCCGAAGGTGCGTCGGTCATGGTTGCGGATATCTCCGACAGCGGTCAGCAGACCGCGCTCGACATCACCGAGGGTGGGGGCACGGCACAGGACGCGCGCTGTGACGTTTCCGACCCGGACCAGGTGAGTCAACTGATGACCTCGACCCGGGAGAGATTCGGAGCGATCGACGTTCTGGTGAACAACGCCGGCATCGGAGGTGAGGCGGCCCGCCTGCACGAGGTCTCCTTGGACTCCTGGGACAGGACCGTGGCCGTTAACCTGCGCGGACCGTTCCTGTGCGCCAAGTTCGCAATTCCCCATCTCCTCGAAACCGGCCACGGGGTCATCGTCAACATCGCCTCCACATATGGGCTGGTGGGGGCGCCCCTCTCACCCGCGTACTGCGCGACCAAGGGAGCGGTGGTCAACCTCACACGCCAGCTGGCGGTCGACTACGGGCACCAGAACCTGCGGGTCAACGCGATCTGTCCCGGCTACGTGGACACAGACATGGGCGGCCACCGGGCCCGGATGCCGCGGGCCGAGGCGGAGGCGGCCTTGGCGCGCCGGGAGGCCCACGCCGCCCAGCAACCCCTGGGGCGCCAGGCGAGCGCCGATGAGATCGCCCGGGTCGCCGTATTTCTCGCCTCCGAGGCCAGTTCCTTCGTGACCGGAGCGATCATTCCCGTGGACGGTGGCTGCACGACCACCTTCAATCACGGCCAGTGAGGACCGAGCCCGCCCCTTAGCGGCGGTCCTATCCGAGGACCGTATGAGGTACCGAATCCGGCGATAGCCGAGAACCCGCGCTGCCCGAGTCAGGGTATTCCCAAGAACGGTGGGCTGGGGGATCGACGGCCGCTGAGGCCCGCGGGCGGCTCGGGGCCCCACTTGGTCGACCCTCTGGAAAAGCTTGCGCGTCTGCGACGCCGACCGCTCAGTGGAACGCGGCCGTCTCAGGCGCGCGAATGGGCACACCCTGCTTCAGCACCAAATCCACATCGCGGAGCACCGCCAGATCCGCCAGCGGATCCCCGGGGCAGGCTATGAGGTCGGCCGCGGCTCCCTCTGCGATCTCCCCAAGATGGTGGCTCTCCCGCAGAAGCGCCGCGGCGGCAACAGTGGCGGCGCGCAGAGCCTCACCCGCGGTCAGGCCCAGCTCCGCCAGCAGCCCCAGCTCAAGAACCTGGTTGGTGGCGAGCCAATCGAAGGCGCCGGCATCGGTGCCGAAGACGATCCTGACTCCGGCCCGGCGGCAGTTGGCCAAGGACAGGAGCTGGCTGTCCCGGAGCCCGGGCCCGGCCTGGGCAGGGGAGTCACCCCGTCCGGCCAGCTCGTGAAAGGCGAGCAGGGTGGGCACCAGCACGATTCCACGGTCGGCCATCGCCTCCGCGGTCTCGGGCCGGATCGCCGTCCCGTGCTCCACTGAGTCGACACCGGCAGCGACCGCCATGTCGGTGCCGATCACCGACATCGCGTGGGCCGCGACCGGAATCCCCTGATCGTGAGCCTGATCCACCAGCGCCCGCAGTTCCGCCTCTGTCCAGACCGGCGGCGAGTCGTAGTAGCCGTCCTCGGTCAGGTGCCGTCCCCGGCCACCGCTCACGTAGATCTTGAGCCAGTCGATGCCCCGCGCCACCTGGCGTCGCACCTCCCTGCGGCAGCCGTCAACCCCGTCGCACTGGGCCACTCCGGTCGGAAATTCCCAGTCGGATCGGTAGCCGAGGATGGGGTAGGACCCGGTGGAGCAGACGGCGGGCCCGGCGACCAGCATTCGGGGTCCGGCCACGATGCTCGCCGCGGCAGCGTCGCGCAGGGCGACGTCGGCGAACCCGGCACCCTCCGTCCCCAGGTCCCTGATCGTGGTGAAGCCGTGCTCCAGAGCGATCCCCATGGAGCGCACGGCGCGCACCACCCGATGTGCCGGCTCCTCCTGCAAGATCTGGTGCGCGTACTCCTCGGAGGTCCTGTTGCCCTGGAGGAGGACATGGGTGTGGGTGTCGATCAGACCGGGCAGCAAGCTGCGGTCTCCGAGGTCGATCAGCGGCACATCCGCCGGCATCTGCCCGCCGACGCGGCCTATCAGGCCGTCCTGGACCAGCACGTCTGTCGCGGCGGCCCATGAGTCGGCCGATGGCGCCAGCACGCGGGCGGCCCTGAGAACGAACGTTGGGGAAGCGTCGCTCCTCCCTGGTCCGCTGGCGACAAGCCGCTCGGATGGGCGTCTCACGGTGCCGGGATGGTACCAGGGAGTCGCTGACGGCAGTTGGCGACGGGAGCGCATCGCGTCCACCACGCTTACCCGCGGCCCCGGACGGGGTCGCGGCCTCTCCTGGTTGCGGAAATGTCGGTCCCGCAGCGGCTGGGCCGCCACATTGTTTGACAGGGGTGGCGGCGGCCCTTATAGTCATGCAACCCCGAGCGTGAGGGGCTGGGGCTTACCCCGGCCCCGGGTGACGCCGGCTGCGGAAGATTGTTTCGGAGGGAGCACTTGATACGGTCTGGATCGGGAAGGGTCAGCCTTGCCATAGCGGCCGTCGGCGCCCTGACAGCCGTGCTGGTCAGCGCGTGCAGCGGAGCGGCCACCACTTCGACAAAGTCCCAGGGCGGCGGCGTGATCACTTATGCGGAACAGGTGGGCGCGCCGCCCAACTACATCTTCCCGCTGCTGCCGGGAGCCGAGGAGTCCAACGCCAACCTGTACCAGTTTGCCAACCAGCTCTACCTGCCCCTGTACTGGTTCGGGGACAACGGCAAGCCTCTCTTCAACCCCGGGCTCAGCGTGGCCAAGGCGCCTGTCTTCTCCAAGAACAACACCTTCGTCACCATCACGCTGAAGCACTGGCAGTGGTCCAACGGTTCGCCGATCACGGCGGCCGACGTGGTGTTCTGGATGAATTTGCTGAGCGCCGCCACCGATCCAAACGCTCCCACGGTCACCGGGGCCAACGGCGCCGCCGGTCCGGGGTGGGGAGGCTTCGTACCCGGGGCGTTTCCCGAGAACGTGGTCAGCTATCAGGCGACGGGCACCTACACCCTGACCATGACCCTCAACAGCTCCTACAACCCGACGTGGTTCCTTTACAACGAGCTGAGTCAGGTGTATCCGATGCCGAAGGCTGTGTGGGACAAGCTCTCCACGAGCGGGCCGGTGGGCAACTACGACGCCTCCGCAGAGTCACGCGTGGCCCTGCCCAACACCTCTCCCAGCCAGTACGTGCCCCAGGACCCCGGGAACGGGACATCCGGGGCTCTCGGGGTCGCCCAGTACCTCAACGTGCAGTCGCAGAACCTTGCCACCTACACCACCAACCCGCTCTGGAAGGTGGTTGACGGTCCGTTCGCCCTCAACCAGTTCACCACCAGCGGATACGTGAAACTGGTGCCCAACACCCATTACTCGGGGTCCCCAAAGCCAACCATCTCGGCCTTCGAGGAACTGCCCTTCACCAGCGAGAGCAGCGAGTTCGACGAGCTGCGGGCTGGCGACATCACGATCGGGTACATTCCGCCCCAGGACATCGGCGAACTCAAGTCCCTGGAGAAGTCGGGAGGCTACAGCTTCTCGCCGTGGCGGGGCTACGGGTTCGACTACATCCCCTTCAATTTCACCAACCAGACCTCGGGGCCCATCTTCGACCAGCTGTACTTCCGCCAAGCGGTGCAGTCGTTGGTGAATCAGCCGGAGTTCGTCAAGGAGTTCCAGACGGGCTACGGTTCCATCGACCAGGGTCCGGTGCCGGTCTACCCGCCGAATCCCTTCACCAGTCCCCTGGAGAAGGGACCACAGATCTACCCCTACAACCCCACCAAGGCGGTCAGCCTCCTCAGCAGCAACGGCTGGAAGGTCGAGCCGGGCGGGATCAGCTACTGCCAGCACCCGGGTTCGGGACCGGGCGAGTGCGGCGCCGGGATCAAGGCCAACCAGCAGCTGAATTTCGACCTGCTGTACTCCAGCGGCACCCCGGAGCTCAGCAATGAGATGGAGGCGCTGCAGTCCACCCTGAAGTCGAAGGCGGGGATAACGCTGACCCTGAATCAGGAGTCCACGGCGGACGTGGCGTCGACCATTCAGAACGGGTGCAGCTCCAGCAAGCCATGCAACAACTGGGATCTGGCCGACGTTGCCCTGAGCTTCACTTGGACGTATGGTCCCGACTTCCTGCCGACAGGGGAGGAGCTCTTCGTTCCCGGTGCTGTGGACGACTCCGGCGGCTACTCGTCGGCAACCAACGACGCAAATGTGGCGGCGACCAACACCGCTCCCAACCAGGCCGCGGAGATTCAGGACCTCTACAAGTACCAGGACTACCTCGCGCGCCAGCTGCCGGTGATCTACATGCCGCTGGGGACGATTCAACTGACCATGTACAAGAGCAATTTGAAGGGGCTGGTGCCGCAGGACTCCTTCGACGTCATCTACCCGCAGCAGTATCGACTCGGCGGAAGCTGATCCCCGGCCGTTCCCCGGTCTCGGGCTGAATGGCCCGGGGCCGGGGAGACGGCGGCGGAGGGCGCAGCAGCAGCATCCTGAGTCCGACAAACGGGTGTTCACAGGGCAATGGCTCAAGTGAGCCTGGTGGAGATACCGCGGGTGCTGCTGCGTGAGCTAGCGCACACGACCGGGTGAGACCCTGGGGCGCCAGTCCGCAGGCAACAGGGGCGGCTTGGTGCCTGGGGAGGGTCATCTTAGAAGCCTGGGGAGCTGGGCTAGGTGGGCGGTGTGATGAAGGCGGTCGCTGTCGCGCTCGGGGTGGTGGCGACACTGCGGGCGCGATCGGCGTCTTCTGGCGGCGCCGGGGTTGGGGCGCGGCCCTGGGGTGGTGCCCCGGCGCCGGGCCTGGTCCCTCATGCCCGGCGCCACTTACACTGAGTCAAATGGACCAGATCGGGGTCGCCCTGGTTGGTTTCGGGCTGGCCGGAGCAGTGTTCCACGCTCCGCTTATCGAGCAGGCGCCGGATCTCGAGCTGCGAGTGATCGTCACCGGCAACCAGCGGCGCCGCCGGATCGCCACCGAGCGATATCCCAGGGCGCGCCTCTGCAGCACGATGGACGACTTCTTGGCTGAGCCAACCCCGGTGTCCCTGGTCGTGATCGCAACGCCAAACCATCTCCATCTGCCCCAGGCCAGAGCCGCCATGGAGCACGGGTTCAATGTGGTGGTGGACAAGCCCCTGGCGCTCAACGCGGCCGAGGCCGAGCGGTTGATCGAGGTCCAGGAGCGCCAGCGAGTTGTCCTCTCGGTGTTCCACAATCGTCGCTGGGACAACGATTTCCTGCTGATGCGCCGGACGCTGGACGGGGGTGCCCTCGGTACGGTGTTCGAATTCGAGAGCCGATTCGAACGCTGGCGACCTGACGTGCAGGCCGACTCGTGGCGAGAGCAGCGGACCTCCGCTGATGGGGGCGGACTGCTGCTGGACCTCGGCAGCCACCTTGTCGACCAGGCGCTCGAACTCTTTGGAACACCTAAGACCGTCTACGCTGAGCGCCAACGGCGCCGCCCCGGCGTGCGAGCCGAGGACCACTGCTTCCTGGCCCTCGGCTTTGCAGGCGGAACGAGAGCGCATTTGTGGATGAGCGCGATCACCGCCGTCCCCGGTCCCAGGTTCCGTGTGCTGGGGGACCGCGGGTCCCTGGAGACCTGGGGACTAGACCCCCAGGAGGACCAGCTGAAAGAGGGCAAGGGACCAGCTGATCGCGATTACGGGCAAGCCGGGGAGGGCCAGTGGGTGCGGATGGTGGCCGGGGACCGCTCGGCACCGGATTCGGGCCAGCTCACGCTCCCGGCCGGGAGATACCAGGAGTACTACCGTGGCATGGTGTGGGCGCTGCGCCATCAGGGTCCGGTGCCGGTTTCGCCACAGTCAGCGCTGGAATGCCTGCGAATCATCGACCTGGCTCGGACATTGGATGGGACGAAGTCGCTGCTGGATCCTGAGGGCGCCCCCATGTGACACCTCAAAGCACTGCCTGCCAGCGGCGCACCAGCAGAGGCTAGTCGGCCCCGGCACCGGGCAGGGGCCGGCTTTTCTCGTTGACAGGGTGACCAGAGGCCGGTCCTGGTGAGGTGGGTTCCGCAGAGTGGGGGTAACCCCCAGGAGCGCTCGATGGTCCAACATCTCACCGTTTGCCGAAAACGTGATGGCCGAACCACTGGCTGGCCGTCGAATTCCCTCAGCCAGCAGGTGGTGCGCATGTAAGCCAGGATGCACTTCGGGTTCGTCGCCAGCGCCTCGTTGGGAACGTTCCGCATCCTGAGAAGGCGGGTACCCCACTAGACGGCGCCCAGGCCTTGGTCGATGCGCACCGGTGCCCGCTGTGGGATGGTGTCAAGCCGGATCATGAATGCACCTGCCACGGTGATTCCGCCGGAACCAGCTGCCCGCCGCCAAATCGTTGGCTCACTCCAACTGGTGTGACCAGACGCGGGAATGGAAGCGCGACAGGGGGTGTCGGCCACCGAATGGGCCAATTCGGAAGCCGGGCCCGGCCCAGTCGCGTTGTGACACTGCCACGATGCCGACTGCACCACCGGGCGGAGGGAGAAGGGGCGGGAAGCGGCGTACGATTTGCGAGTGTCGAGGTTTGCCGACTTTCAGACGGAGATCTATGCCAGGGGGGCCGGGGGCGTGGTGCCCACTCTGCCGCTCACCTTCGATGGCCTGCAGGCGGCGGCGGAGAGGGTGATGGACCCCAAAACGTTCGCCTACGTTGCAGGATCGGCCGGAAGCGAGGCCACGGCTGTGGCCAACCGGGCCGCCTTTGCTCGTTGGGAAGTCATGCCCCGCCACCTACGCGGGGTCGCAGATCGCAGTCTCGAAGTTGAATTGCTGGGCAAACCACGGCCGACTCCCCTGCTGCTGGCCCCCATTGGCGCTCTGGGCACGGTGGGCCCGAGCGCTGAGTTGGAGGCAGCCAGGGCAGCGGCCGGGCTGGGGGTTCCGATGGTCCTCTCCACGCTCGCCAGCGTCCCGTTGGAGCAGGTCGCGAAGACCCTGCACGAATCAGATGGCGGGGCGGGCTGGTTCCAACTCTATTGGCCGAATGACAACGAGATTGCTCTCAGTCTGGTCCGGCGGGCGGAGCAGGCGGGGTATGAGGCGCTGGTCGTGACCCTGGACACCTGGACCCTCGCATGGCGCCCTCGGGACCTGGCCAACGGCTATCTGCCGTTCCTCACCGGGGCCGGCCTCGCCAACTACCTCACCGACCCCGTCTTCAGAGGCAGGCTGAAGGCATCGCCGGAGGAGGACCCCGCGGCCGCTGTCTCCCTCTGGGCCAGCATCTTCAACAACCCCGGGCTCCGGGCGCGCGACCTCTCCTGGCTCAGGGAGAACAGCAGGCTGCCGGTGATCGTGAAGGGCGTCTGCCACCCGGACGACGCGCGCATTGCCCTTGAGGTCGGCCTGGATGGCGTCATCGTCTCCAACCACGGGGGCCGCCAGATAGACGGTGCTCGGGCGGCCCTTGATTGCCTTGCCGATGTGGTCGACGCCAGCGGCGAGATGCCCGTCCTCTTCGACTCCGGCGTGCGCACCGGGTCGGACATCCTCAAGGCCCTGGCCCTCGGTGCCCGCGCGGTGCTGATCGGGCGCCCCTATGTGTTCGGGCTGGCCCTGGGAGGTGGCGCGGGCGTCGACCATGTCCTGAGGTGTCTACTGGCTGAGCTGGATCTGACGCTGGGTTTGAGCGGGCACGCCGGAGTCGGTGAGCTGAGCCCGGCCTCGCTGGTTCGAGTCGGCTCGGGCTGAGCCCGACATCCTCACCGATCCGGGGCGGGCCCCGGGCCTCCGACCGGCGGTTGCGCCATCTCTTTTGCCTACCACTCGATCCTTGTCCCGGCGCCCAGCCCGAGGGCCTGTTCGTAGATGGCGCGAGCGGCCGCGGCGTCCTCGACGGCCAGACCGGTCGATTTGAAGACGGTGGTCTGAGCCTGGGATGTCCGCCCCGGCCTGCTACCCGCTAGGACCTCTCCCAATTCCGTCACCGAGGCCCCGGCGAGCCCCTGGAGTTCCCTGGCCCCGGCGGGCGGTGGTGAAGAGGCAGCGCCTCTCCATTCGACGAATATGGATGAGCGCCCGAGCAGCGCCGATGGCAGCTCAGCTCCGCTCCCGACCGAGACCACATGACAGCCCTCTGCAATCCAGGAATCCTCCACCACAGGGGAGGCTGAGTCGGTGCAGGTTATCACCACCTCGGCGCCCTCCACGGCCTCCCGAAAGGAGGTGGTCGCCAGGGATCCACGATGTTCGGCTGCGAGCGCACGAGCGCGGCCGAGATCGCGGGCCCCGACCCTGATCTCGTCCCAACACCGCAGTCCGGAAGCGGCCCTGAGGTGGGACGCGGCTTGCACGCCCGACCCGAGAATCGCCAGTGTCTTGGCGTGCTCGCGAGCCAGCTGGGAAATCGAGAGGACCGAGACGGCGGCCGTGCGCTCCGCCGTCAGAGCCCGCGCATCCATGACGCACAGGAGATGCCCGTCCCCCTCGTCAAAGAGGGCCACCAGCCCCTGGTGCGACGGCCGGGAGAGCGAAGAGTTTCCGGGAAAGATCGATATAAGCTTGGTGGCGAGAGCCGTCCCCGGAACGTGGGCGACCATGGCCGCCAGGATGCCCGGCGGGCCGCCCGCGGCGACGCGGGCGGGCGCCTGGGCACCTCGGCCGCTGTAGGCGACCAGAGCCGCCGCAAGCACCGGTCCCAGATTGCTGGCGGGCAAGAGTCGTTCCACCTCACGCGCAGGCAAAACTAGAACCGAGTCGGGCGCTTGCGATCCTTCAGTTGACATCTGCTCCCCTTGTGTACTGGTGCCGGGGCCGACGCTGTCGTGATCGTAGCGCCAGGGTCATGTGTCCCCAACTTGGTTGAGCTCGTCGCGCAGGATACAGCGTGCGCAACGGACCTCCTTGACGACAGCTTATTCGCTCCCGCCAGGCTGGCTTCGGCGCGCGGGCAAATGGGTGCTGGCAGCCAGTACTCGGCAGCACTCGTTCCTGGGAGGGGCTGGCGTCTGCGCCGAAGCCTCCCATGCCTTATTGTGTTCCCATGCCAAGGAGGCACTACGGGCGTCGAGCCTCGCGCACGGTGCGCAGGGCTGGCTGTTGCGGATTGGAGGCCCTGTCCTGCTGCCTGCTCACCGCCTGCTCTGCGGCTGCCGTCGTGGCCGTTCTCGTCTGGCTCATCTGAGTGCGCGGCCCCTCCGGGGCCCCGTCGACGGAGGCTAGAGCGGGCCCGGCGCCCCCTCCAGACCACGCGGTACCGCTGAGCAGCGGGGCTCAGCCGCAGGCCCATTCCGGGAGTGTTTGGTAGGGGCAGCGCCCAGTCTACTTGCTCAGGGGCACCGGTGACAAAGATCTGGTCGATCCTCGTGTGATCGTGGAATTAGTCGACGTGACGCAGGTTGGTGGCCACGATCCCATCGAGATGGGCAGGAACGACAGTGGGCGAGGAGTCGGGGCTTCGATGGTTCGCCACGCCGGATCCAGCCCGAGGTTTCACCCTTCAGACTTCAGGACATTCGCTGAGGACGGTGTCGGAGCGGACTGTCCCATCTCTTACCTCAACCTGCGTTCGCACTATTGTCAGATCGAGGCGGAGTTGCCCGTGGCGGGCCAGAGCCGGCCGTGGGGAGATCCCCACTCACCCCACCCGATTGGGGCCCCCGCAGCCGCGATGTGCGACGAGCCAGGCGATGCGGCATTCGAATGCGGGTTGGGCCCGTAGGGATCGTGAATGGCACCTTCGGCAACCGACCTCACTGCATCTACCGAGGCTAGCAGGGCTGCAAGTTGGGGGGCCATGGCGAGGCCCCTGGTCACTCATATCCCGGACGCCCTCGCACATGAGGTCGAAGTCCGGGCTGGCTCGATGGCGACCCAGATCGTGCGCAAAGGGGCAGGCCTTGCCATGGGCGTCGCCTACCAGCGCGAGGGAGAGTCGAGCACCCGCCTGCAACGGGCTCGAGTAGTGGCCGTGGCCGGATGCCCGATCGAGGCCCCAAGACTGCTGCTGAACTCGACCACCGGCCGCTTTCCCAATGGCCTCTGCAACAACGAAGACCAGGTGGGCCGCTATGTGATGGTGCAGGGGGCGACCCAGACGGCGGGCCGGTTTTCCGACGAGATGCGGAGGCACGAGGCGCCCCCACCGGAGATTTCATCCGAGGACTTTTACGAATCCGATGCCGCGCACGGCTTCGCCAGGGGCTTCAGCATCCAGACCGTGTTTCCGCTCCCGATCGGTTGGGCGGAGCACATCGTGGCCGAGGGGCACTGGCGGGCTTCGCTGCGAGAGTACATGCGCGACTACAACCACTGAGCCACAGTGGGAGTGCTGAATGAACTGTTCCAAACACCGACAACCGCGTCACCCTGCGATACGAGAAAGACCAATTCGGCCTGCCGGTGGCTCGCTTCGACCACAGTCTGAGCCCGAACGATCGGGCCAACATAGCCTTCTCAACCGAGGTGCTGCGCGACATTCTGGAGTCAGCCGGAGCCCAGGACACGCTCACCATCGGCCGGTTCGCCCACCTCATAGGGGGCGATCGCATGGGTACCTCGCCCGCCAACAGCGTGGTCGATCGGTGGCAGGCGACCTGGGCCGTTCCCAACCTCTACCTGTCCGATGGCAGCGTCTGCCCAACCCAGGGAAGTGCCAACCCGGCCCTGACCATCATGGCGCTGGCGTCCCGGCTGGCGGAACACATGGCGCAAAGCCACCGGGTCTGATTCGGGCGCCGCGCCATGCCCTGAAGCGCTGTCCGGCGGACCCTCCGGGCCGCACCTCGGAGTCGAGCAGCCGGGCCAGCCCGTCCCTAAAGCTGATGGAGCCCGCACCTCAGGGGGCGCTGGGCGCCTTCCGCCCGGTCGAGCGGTGATGGACGATGCTGCGGCTCTGCAAGTGGTACTTGTGCCGGGCCACCAGGTACGCGGCCGTGCCATAGACGGTGCCCAAGCCCTTGTCAGATAGCCTCTGCACCAGAGATGCCGCGATGGCGGCAGGGAACGCCACCCCCACAGCCAGCAGCATACCCACACAGACCGCCTCAAAGCCGCCGAGACCTCCGGGGCTGAACGAGAGACTGCCGGCCAGGTGAGCTATGGCGTATTCGAGTGCCGCCTGGGGGAAGCTCAGCACCCCTGGGGCGACCGCTTCTACCGCCAGCCAGAACATGGTCACGGTAATCAGAACCTGGGCGACGCTCACCAGCGACCAGGCCAGTGTGTCCCATCGCCTTAGCAGGTGAACCGTGCTGCGGCGGAGTTCCTCAACATCTCCTGTGTAGCGGCGGGCGAACGGGATCCTGCCCAGGATCTGCGTCACCACCCGAAACATGGCAGGGACGGTCAGCACCAAGAAGACCGCGGTGATCCCGGCCAGGCTCGCGACGACCCCGGCCGCGGCCTCCGGCCAGCGCAGGGACCCGGGAACCGCCACCGCGGTGATCAGGAGGGTGTAGATGAGCTCCTGCACGGTCACCGTGGCGACGGCGTCCCCGACCTCCCTCTGGCAGACCTCGCTGACCAAAACGCAGCGGGCAAGCTCTCCTCCCGGCAGCAGCCCCGCCGCCTGGCCGGCGAAATTCAGGAGAATTGCTCTGGGGAAGGAGATCCTGACCCCCGCCGCCACCAGGAGCGGCCGCCAGCGCACCCCCTGCAACAGGTAGTAGGAGAAGGAGAGAAGCGCCAGCAGGGGTGCGACCCTGGGGTTGAAACGACGGGCGGCTTGCGCGAACCGCTCCGGTGAGGCGATCAGGAGCAGCGCCCCGATGACGGCCAGGGCCATGAGGTACGGCAAGACGCGCCGTATCCGGTGGACGAAGACCCGGGTCCGCCGCCCGCCCCCTCCCCTCAACCGAGTGCGCCGTTGTGACTGAGCCGCGGCGCTGGGCGCCAGGCAGCGGCGCTTCGATTGTCACCGGCCGTGCCGGGAGATAGGCGTCTCATGCCAAGGTTGCGGTGCTGGGAGCCCCGCCGGCCCACACGGGCTGCAGGTGGCGCAGGGCCTCCAGCGTCTCCGGGACGCCCAGCGGAGCGGCGATGAGAGAGCAGGCGCAGGCAACCAAGCACGGTGGGCAGAGGGGCCCGCCGGTCGCCAATTCCTCACGGGTCAGCAGCAGCGCAGCCGTCGCGTCCAGCGCCAGCTTGAGGCCCATCGCCACCGGAACCACCGCCACCCTTTCGGGTCGGTGTGCTCCTCCCATCCCGGCGAGCACCGCGGTAGCAGCATAGCTGGCCAAACCGAGAAGTGAGTCCGGGGTGTGCAGGAGCCAGTACGCTCTCGGCGACGACACCACAGTCTGAGTGTTCAGCCTCGCTGGCGGTCGTGGCCCCTGGCCGTGACCACGCCTTCCACGCAACCCCATCTGGCGCAGCCCGACCAGCCCCATGGACCCACAGGAGATCATCTCCAGGAAAACGATCACCCGTCGATTTCGCATCATGGCGCCAGAGGAATGCTGCAGTTCCTGAGCAACGCGTGTCGCCGCGGGACTGGCGGGACGGCAAAGCCGGGCTCGGTGGGCGTTCAACTCCGCGCCCTAAGGGCCAACAATCCAGCCGTCAGCACCGAGAGTCCAGCCGCTGCCAGCGCCCGGCGATGGAAACTGCCCCAGAGCTGGTAACTGCGCTCAGGGGCGACATCGCTGAAGCTCCCGTGTGCCCAGCAAAGGGCCGACCAACCAGCGGGTGTGAGTCCCGCCCGGGCAAGCCACCAGAGGAGCCCGGTAGTCAACCTCCGGCGTTCGGCGAGATCCGGGCGTCGAAGCGAGG